>VYLP01000009.1_pt1 | contig 270684 bp, 226 predicted proteins | sample 5114311 | NCBI WGS metagenome assembly VYLP01 (sample SAMN12291775, study PRJNA351875) | freshwater metagenome | isolation source: freshwater lake | place: USA: Michigan, Lansing Lake | collected 2013-08-14 | reverse complement strand
CCCGTTCCCATTCCGAACACGGAAGTCAAGCTTCTCATCGCCGATGGTACTATTGGGTTCGCTCAATGGGAGAGTAGGACGTTGCCGGGTTCGTCATTATTGTTTAAGGAAGCGTTTACTTAGGTGAACGCTTTTTTTGTTTGTGGGTGCTCTGTGTTTGCGGCTGCCGTCCGGGACTCGCGGAATACGCGGTCCCCTTCTCAGAATTAGAGCAAGGTGTCTTGCTCTAATTCTTCCGAAGGTTGCGGGTTCGCACTTCTCTTATACTAAAATGAATTTGAGCGAACAAAGGTGATACCGTATTAGGTGGAATGGTTCACTGTGTAGGATACTTTTTCGTTTTTATTGTTTAAGGAAGCGTTTACTTAGGTGAACGCTTTTTTTGTTTGTGGGTACTATTGAGCGTCGCACCATTGAACAAACTTTGTTTCCATCGGTAAGGTAGATATGGATGTCGGAGTCCTTCCTTCGAGCAGGAGTGCGAGAGGGAAGGGAGATGGAAATGAAGTTTGTTAGCATCGTTCGCTACTGGCGCAATCTTTATAATGGACCGGTGATTTCGATTACAAAGAATTCCTTATTGAAAGGAATTAATCAAATAAAACGTGGGCAAAGCTTCAATGAGGCAAAAAAGATTCCCTTGTCATCATTCGTTAAATAGAAGAAAAGAGAAGACAAACTTTTTTAACATTCAAAACTCTAATTCCATTATGAACTTTATAGAAATGTTAATTCCGTTCTTTATTTTTTTCATCGTAATCGAAGTTGTGTTTAATTTATTCTATAAAAAGAATTTCTATTCTATCCCCGATACGATTTCGGATATGAGTTTGGGAATTATCAGTCGATTGACAGATATCTTCGTTTTGATCCTCATGATGCATATTTACGAAAACATTTCCCTCAAGTATTCCTTGTCCAGCTTTCTTCATTCGAATCTTTTTCATTTTACTTTCCAAAGAGATATTTTGGAAAATATTCAGGCATTAGCATCATGGCTTACCATTTTCATTTTGCTCGATTTTTTATTTTATTGGAGCCATCGCTTTTCCCACGAGATCAATATTCTTTGGGCATCTCACGTGGCGCACCATTCAAGCCAAGAGTATAATCTAACGGTTGCTTTAAGGCAATCATTCCTTAGAAATGCAATCACACTTTGTTTTTATATGATATTCGCAATGTTAAATGTACCATGGACGGTATTACTTCTAACGGATGCTCTAAATCGATTTTACCAATTTTGGGTGCATACTCGATTTTTTAAGCGTCTGCCTCATTGGATTGAGTATCTATTCGTCACTCCGTCCCACCATAGAGTTCATCACGCAAGAAACCCCAAATACTTAGATAAAAACTATGCCGGTGTTTTTATTTTTTGGGATAGAATTTTCGGAACGTTCGAAGAAGAAAAAGAGGAGCCTGTCTATGGCATTGTCAAACCACTCAAAACTTTCAATCCCATTCGATCCAATCTTCATGTATTTGGAGAGATGATTAGACTATTTCGCTCTCCCATCTCCATTTCACTCAAATTCAAGGCTATCATCTCTAAGCCGGATTATATGTCTAACATTAACATGAGTATGCCGAATCAGAGGTCGTCTACTGAATTGGCACCAAAGATTCATTATGTTTCCCTTTCCAACCTTCAAAAGATTGTTAGTATAGTCATATTGATTGTATTGGTAACACTTTCGTTAGCACTAATCCGTTTTTCTACTAAAATAGATTTGCAATTCGCTCTGATTTTTTATTTCGGGCTTTTGGGCGGATACGGCCTATTAGGCAATTATTTAGATCGCAAAACAGGAATTGGTATGGTACCTCAAAACGTATTTTAAAGAGAGGGTCGCTGAAAAGTTCTTTTTCATTCGTTTTTTTGTGATATTAAGTTCCAGATTGAGTGAGATTTATTTCTCGCCTAAGACAAAGAATGTGGAAACTAAGGACGATGAACCAACTGTCAGTTGTGATTTAAGTAAATTTCACCCAAGGTCTGAACAGGGAAATTCTAATATTACCTCTGTTCTGCCTGACTTTTCCCTGAAATTGATGTCTGTCCTCAATTGTTTGGCGATGAGTCGTATGAGAGTAAATCCAAATCCATTTGACTTATCTATAATTGTAAAATCAGGATAACCTGGACCGTCGTCTGAGTAGGAGAAATAGATACCTATGTTACTTTGTTTTGCTTCGACAAAGATCTTCCCTCCTGATCTGCTACGAAAGGCATACTTCATGGAATTAGTAATGAGTTCGTTTAACATAATGCCCATTGGACTGAGGTAACGAGGAGTCAAAACCAAATCATCAATGTCTAAAACTAATTCGATGGATTTGTTTGAAGAAAAAATTCGTATGATTTCCGTTAGTAGTGTTGGTAGATACTCTTTTAGAGATACGGAATTTTGATTTTTGGAAAGATACAATTTGTCATATAAGACCATCATACTATGAATACGTGACACAGCGTCCGCCAATATTGTCCTAATCTCCTGATTTTGTATATGATGGGCTTGCATGTCGAGAAGGCTCGAGATCGTATTCATATTGTTTTTGATACGATGGTGCACTTCTTTCAGTATCATCTCTTTTTCGTTAAGTAAATTTTTTATTAAAGCTTCTTTTTGCTTTTGGTCTGTTATGTCCTGAAAAATGCCCGTTAATTTTTTACTCTTACCCTCAAATTCAGTCACCTCACATGTTGATCGGACAAATATCTGACGATTTTTGGCTGTGTTCAGTTCTAATTCCAAATCGTATCCCACACAATCTTGAATGGCTTTGTCAATCGCAGTTTTGATTTTGGTTTGCGAGTCGGGAAGATAAAAGTCAATAGCAGAATCTACTAAGGGATCAAATTTAGTTGGATCCAAGTCATGAATTTGATATGTTTCGTTGGTCCAAAAAAGTTCACCTGAATCAACATCAACTTCCCATCCTCCCACCTTAGCTATGCTTTGTGATGCTTCTAACAATTGAGTATTTCGCCTATCTTTCTCTTGCTGAATCTTTATCTGCGTGATATCAGATAGAATGATTATATAGGGAGCAAGACTCTCTTCTTCTAATATGGAAAAGTTGACTGACACTATTTTTTTTGTCTGATCTTTGCAGTTTATTTCAAATTCAACGGGTGTTTGATTCTTGTGATCTGTTGTTATTAACTGAAAATTTTGAATCCATGTTTTGGTTGCCCATTCATAATCAATCTTAGAAGGAAAGGCAAGGTGCCAAAAGCCATCCAAAGAGGAGAAGTCTTCTTCGGAATAACCAAAAGACGTACGAAATGAAACATTCAATCGGAGGATTTCTAATTTTGGATCCACATAAATGTATGGTATCGGTGAGCTATCCAGAAGATTCCAGAACATTTGTTCACTAATCTTATTTTTTGACTTGTCGTTCATTTGGAATTCAATCTGTACTCAAATTCTACAAATGTTAAATAAAAAAAGCAAGAAAATATCACTTGATCCAACATTTAGTTTCAAAGAGAGTCTAAAGCATGGAATCTGTGGATACAAATATATTCAATGCCTCGTGTAGTTGTGATACGATTGATCTAATCAAACTTCGTGAGATCGAAAGAACATATGAATCCGAAACAAAAGTTCCGCTTAAGTTGGATCGTTTTTTTTCTCACTCTCCAACATCCTTATCCGAAAAGAGTTATGGATCATTATTAAATTTTTCGAGTATATTAAAGCACGTTTTAGAAAATACTAATATAAGAAAAAAGTTTCTAAGTCCTTTGGGACCCGATTATCAGCAATTAGTAGACAACCCTATATCAGGCGGTCTATTTTTGGGTATCGACTTCCATGACTCTGAATCTGGGCCGAAGCTTATCGAAATCAATACGAATGCTGGCGGACTACTCATCAACTCTATTCTTTATGATGTTCAGTTAAACTGCACTGACCATATGCAATTTGATTCCTCGCTTATTGGCAATGTAAATCGCCTGAATTTTATCTTTAATGCTTTTCAAGCGGAGTGGAGCCTCCAGTTTCCTGGCAAGGTTTTGAAGACTGTGGCGATTTTGGATGAAAATCCAACAGAACAATTTTTATACTCAGAATTTTTGATGTATCAAAGTATACTCAAATCGAAGGGGATAGAGTGTTTTATCCTCTCACCAGATGATTTGGTTTCGATGGAGGGTAATCTTTTTTATAACGATCAAAAGGTTGATTTTATATACAATCGTTATACAGATTTTATGTTGGAAGGATCATCGCTAACAAAAGTAAAGGACGCTTTTATCCAAAAAAAAGTCTGTTTGTCTCCGAATCCGATAGACTATCTTTTGTTTGCTAACAAATCAAATCTTCAATACCTATCTGATAAAAAATTTCTTGAAGAGATTGGAATAGAACAGTCCAAAATAGATGTTTTAACAAGTGTAATCCCACAAACGATTCTGTTCAAAGAATCGGAACGAGATTATTTTTGGGAAAAAAGAAAGCAGATTTTTTTTAAACCTCAAAATGGTTATGGAAGTAAAGGTGTTTATTCGGGGAAAAAGCTAACAAAGTCAAAATTTGAGGAAATTTCTAAATTGGATTATTTAGCACAAGACGAGATTCCTCCGACCAAACGAACAATTCATGAAGTAGACTTTAAAATTGATTATAGAGCATACATTTATGATTTCCAAATGATACTCTTGACTAGCCGACTTTACCAAGGGCAAACGACCAACTTTCGCACTGAAGGTGGGGGATTTTCCCCTGTTCTAAGAAACGTTAGTCGCATTCTTTAAATTGAACTCTACATAAATTGACCAAGAGTTTGAACTGTTTCCAATATGCACAGGTACAAACAAATGTGCGATTTGGTCTTTGTCAACATAGCTATAGGTTTCACCGCTTGTCACTGCTAGTTTTGCTTCCGAGGATATCGTTTCAGCCTTTTTCCCGAGTAACGAAGAGTCAGGGTTGGCGGCAAATACGTGTTCGTTGGATAGGAGTGAGGTTTTCCCTATCCCGAATATTTTTTTCGGCGAGATAGTGGACTGTAATTGTTCGAGTGAAAAGTCAGCACCCATGATTCCAGCAAACTTGCCGTGAATCGTCATATTTGTCATGAGACTCGTCATACGAATTAGCTTCCCATTGATAGGATAATCGTAAGGTTCCATCATTACGTCTTGTCCTAGGCTTTTGGGGAGTTCATACCATTCATCTTCACCTGGAACATCATACCCTTGCAAAGGTTCGATCGTTATGTTCCCCGTTAGACGATTGCAGTAAGGAACAAAACGTCCATTTTTGTCATGTCCAACTTGTCCAGCATATTCACTATCTTTATCGTCAACAACATTTGGTTCAAAGCAGCAAGCATATGCTAACTGCTGAGGGTTTTGATCTAAGTATTCCTTTAAAAGAATGAGTATCTGTGAACGGGAAAGGCCACTTTCGGACTGGATCATACTTTGTATCAAAAACTTTAATCCATAAAGGGAGGTAGCCATAATATAAAACTTTGCTTCCAATTCAGTAGCAACATGTGAAGACCAAAGCAACGCGTATTCTAAAACAGCCTCACGTTCAAAATGTTCGACTTCTTTAGAGGCTTTATGAGTTTCTTCGTTTATTCGAATGATAATTTCTGTGATCTTTTTTGTAGCTTCCGAGGTTCTATAGGATAGTTTTGAAACTTCATTTGCTACAACTTCAAATCCACGTCCATACTCTCCGGCTCTTGCCGCTTCAATTGCGGCATTTAGAGCCAAAAGATTTGTTTGCTTCGCGACTTGCTGGATAGTACTCGCCACATTTCCGATTTCTTTAGAGCGATCGCTAAAGGCATCAATCATATGCCTTAGCTTTTTCATGCTATTATTGGAGTAGGTTTCTTCCATTGGTATCCGCGTGTTAAATTACACTTTTTGTAGGAAATTTCTACTCTTTTTAGGCAAGTTGTACTAAAAAAATCAGTCCACGCCGCCAATCATAATATGTTTAGTAACAAGGTAGTCACCCAACGATTCTGCAGAAAGGTCCTTTCCAAAACCAGACTGTTTAAAACCACCGTGCGGAGCTTCGGAAGCAAGTGGTAAATGATCGTTGATCCAAATCGTACCGAATTCCAGGCGCTTCGCAATTCGCATAGCTCGCGCTATGTCATGGGTCCAAAGTGAGGATGCCAGCCCATAATTTACATCATTTGCAAGTTTGATGGCTTCATCTTCCTTATCAAAAGGAAGTATAGTAAGGACGGGTCCGAAGATTTCATTTTGAACAATCTCGGAATGATGCTCAACACCTGAAATCACTGTTGGTTCCATGAAATACCCAGCATCGAGATCTTTCGGAATTCCGCCACCGGTCAAAATCTTTGCACCTGATGCCTTCGCTCTTTGGATAAAGCCAAGTACATTGTCTCTTTGAAATTTTGATGCCATTGGACCCATTTCCGTCTCATCATCAAATGGATTGCCCACCTTAATATTGCGCATTGTGTTTACAATGGCTTCCGTTGCTTCTTTGAGGTATTCCTTTTGAATATAGACTCGTGTAGCCGCGGTACAGTCTTGTCCAGTATTGCATGTAGCACCAATCGTTGCCTTAATAGACATTAGGCTTAAATCTGCATCTTCAAATACCAACAATGGAGCTTTTCCTCCAAGCTCAAGCTGGACTCGCTTGAGAGTATCCGAAGCACTTTTCATTATCTTTTTACCAGTGCCAGTCGATCCAGTCAAAGAAATCATACTTACCTGTTTATGGTCAACAAGAGCTTGGCCTGCCTCATTTCCCCCTGCCACGACATTGAATACTCCATCGGGAATTCCGGCTTCTTTCGTTAACTCTGCGAGCATGAGTGTAGTGAGTGGTGTATTAGGTGCTGGTTTTAAAACAACGGTACATCCTGCCGCAAGTGCAGGTCCGAATTTCCAAACGGCCATCAGTATCGGATAGTTCCAAGGTGTAATCTGTCCTATCACACCCACTGGTTCTCTTCGGAAGATGCTCGTGTATCCTGCAAAGTATTCGCCGGATTTACTGCCGTGGACGTCCCTTGCCGCGCCTGCAAAGAACCTTAAGTTATCTATAGCAAACGGAATATCACCCATTAAACTCAGGTTTTTGTAAGGTTTGCCGACATTTTCGGATTCAACTTTTGCAAATTCCGAAGAACGTGCCTCAAGTAAATTCGCCAATCTAAGTAGGCAGTTTGATCGTTCACCAGGTGTGATACGAGACCATCTCCCATCATAAAATGATTGATAAGCTACTTTTACCGCAGCATCAATATCTGCTTCATTGCCTAGGCTAACTTCCGCTAAAATTTCCGATGTAGTTGGATTTTCAATTTGAGAATATTTGCCGGATACTGATTCCGTCCATTTTCCGTTGATCCAATGATTGAGTCTTTTCATCTAAGCTCCTATTTCCTTCAATGATTTTTCAATAATCGCAAGCCCTTCGTTAACGATGGTTTCACTCGCTGTGATCGGAACTAAAATTCGAATCACATTTCCGTAAACCCCACAAGAAAGTAACACCAAACCATGTTCAAGTGATTTGCTTGTTAATTTTTTGGCTAGGTCAGCTGACGGTTTGTGTGCATCCCCATTTTCAACTAATTCAAAGGCAACCATACCTCCGAGACCTCGAATCTCTCCGATACTCTTATGTTTTGTTTGGATCATTTTGAGTTTTTCTTTAAGCATTTCTCCAAGTTTTGTGGACTGAGATAGAATATTTTCTTCTTCTATCAAGTCCATAACTGCAAGAGCGGCCGCACATGCGACTGGATTGCCCGCATAGGTTCCCCCGAGTCCACCTGGTTCAACGGAATCCATGAGGTTCGCTTTGCCGATGACTGCGGACAAAGGAAGTCCTCCTGCCAATGACTTTGCAGTCGTGATCATATCAGGTGAAATTCCGCTATGTTCTATGGCGAATAGTTTGCCAGTCCTTGCAAAACCTGATTGGACTTCGTCGGCGATAAGGAGTATTCCATGTTCGTCGCATATCGCCCTTAAGCGTTTGAGAAAACTTGGAGAAGCGATATAAAATCCTCCTTCACCTTGTACGGGTTCAATGGCAATAGCCGCTATACGTGAAGGATCAATATCTGCCTTAAAAAGATTCAAAAGTGATTTGATGGAATCATCTTCACTCACTCCATGGTATTCCATAGGGAATGGAATGTGATAGACATCACCTGGAAGTGGACCAAAACCTTTTTTGTAAGGGATCACTTTTCCAGTGAGTGCAAGTGCCATCATCGTTCGTCCGTGAAATCCGCCCGTAAAAGAAATAAAGCCGGTGCGACCAGTAGCAACTCGTGCGATTTTCACAGCATTTTCAAGCGCCTCAGCACCGGATGAAAACAAAATGGTTTTTTTGGGACCGGATATGGGCGCTTTTTCGTTTAACTTTTCGGTTAATTGAATGTATGGCTCATAAGGCATAATCTGAAATGCTGTGTGAAGGTAGGCGTCTACCTGTTTGTGGATGGCGGCTATAACTTTAGGATGGCAATGCCCCGTGTTCATCACACCGATGCCCCCTCCAAAATCGATGTATCTTTTGCCTTCTACGTCCCAGATCTCAGCATTGAGAGCTCTTTCGGCAAATACGGGATAGGCGGTCGATACTCCGCGTGGAACGTTGGAAAGTCTTCTTTCCCATAAGCTTGCATTGGTTAAATGATTTGAACCCATCAGACAATACCCCCTAAACACAAATACTTTGTTACCATATAATCATCTAGACCATACTTTGAGCCTTCTCTACCCATTCCAGAGAATTTTACACCACCGAAGGGGACTTGTTCGGAAGAAATCAGACCTTCATTGACACCGACCATTCCATACTCTAGACTTTCCGCGACTCGAAAAAGTCGGGAAATATCTTTTGTGTAAACATAAGAAGCCAGTCCGAAAACCGTATCATTGGCGAGTTGTATGGCCTCTTCTTCCGTTTCAAATGTCTGTACAGATGAGACTGGACCGAATGTTTCTTCCTGGCAGACCAACATTCCGCTATTAACAGGATACAAGACTGTTGGCTGAAAGAATGTGCCTCCAAGTGAATGTTTTGCTCCACCCGTCAGGATTGAGGCACCTTTTTTTGTAGCATCAGCAATATGTAACTCTACTTTTTCAATGGCAGCTTCATTGATCAATGGCCCTTGTTGGGCGCCCTCGCTTAGCCCATCACCGACTTTAAGTTGTGAGGCGAGCTCAGCTAGACGCGTTGCAAAACTTTCTGCAATTGATTTTTCCACGATAAACCTATTTACGCAGACGCATGTTTGGCCTGTGTTTCGAAATTTTGCAAACATAGCTCCTTTGAGTGCCTCATCTATATCTGCATCCTTGAATACGATAAACGGAGCGTTCCCACCTAGTTCCAAAGAAAGCTTTTTTAAGGTCGGAGCCGACTTTTCCATCAAGTACATACCAGTTTGAGTGGAACCAGTGAAACTCAATTTGCGCACGGATCTATTTTTTAAAATTACTTCACCTATCGTTCGATAGTCTCCAGTGATAACATTCCAAACACCTTTTGGAAGGCCTGCACGTTCGGCAAGAACAGCAAGAGCAAAGGCAGAATAGGGTGTTAGTTCTGCTGGTTTCGAAACCACTGTGCATCCCGCGGCGAGAGCAGGAGCAACTTTTCTTGCAAGCATGGCCGCAGGGAAATTCCACGGAGTGATCGTTGCAACGACACCGATGGGTTCTTTTAAAATTAAAATGCGTGTATCCCTTCTGTGCGAAGGGATGATGTCACCATATGCCCGTTTGGCTTCTTCTGCAAACCATTCTATATAAGAAGCGGCGTAGGCCACCTCACCTTTGGCTTCTGCAAGTGGTTTGCCTTGTTCTGTAGTCATGATCAAGGCTAGGTCTTCGACATTTGATTGTATCAAATCGAACCAGCGCTTTAAGATATTGGCCCTTTCTTTTGCGGGAGTTCGTTTCCAGGCAGGGAACGCTCGGTTGGCGGAAGTGATCGCCCGATCTGTTTCCATCTCACCCGAATAAGGAATAGTACCAATTTTCTGAGAGGAAGAAGGGTTGAACACATCGAGAGTTTGCTTTTCTGATGCGGAGCACCATTCACCATCGATAAAGTTCAGTTCACGAAAAAGGGAGGGGTCTTTCAGTTGAATCATAGTAAGAGTTATGTTCGTTATATTTCTCCGAAATAAAAATCCTATCATTTTTTAGAATAAAACTTGAAATGCTTGCCAACTCTTTCTCCTCCCAAAAGAATCTGCTTTTAAAGCAGTCAGACTGACAGGAGAAAGGAATTACATGATTCAAGATAAAAGGAAAGTTTTTGTAGCTTGCATAACCGCATCTATGCTTGCATTGACAATTGCCTGTGGCAAAAAAGAACAAAAAGTAACAGCGATTGGTGAAACGGAAGGCGAAGTTTCTATCGTTGCTTGGCCTGGTTATATCGAGCGCGGCGAAACTGACAAGGGATACGATTGGGTCACTGAATTTGAAAAAGCTAGCGGTTGCAAGGTGAACGTTAAAACTGCCGCTACATCTGACGAAATGGTCGCTCTTATGAACGAGGGTGGTTTTGACCTAGTGACAGCGTCTGGCGATGCATCCCTTCGATTGATTGCTGGCGGTAAAGTTCAAGAAGTAAATATCGACCTCATCCCTAGCTGGAAGTCCGTAGACTCTCGCTTACAAAATGCACCTTGGCACACTGTCGATGGCAAACACTATGGTGTCCCTTACCAATGGGGTCCAAATGTGCTTATGTACAATACAAAAGTATTCAAAACTGCTCCAACATCTTGGTCAGTGGTATTTGAAGAGCAGAACTTTCCTGATGGAAAGTCAAACAAAGGCCGCGTACAAGCGTTTGATGGTCCTATCTATATAGCTGATGCTGCTCTCTACTTAAAACAAGCAAAGCCTGAATTGGGAATCAATGATCCATACGAATTGGATGAAAAACAATACAGCGCGGCAATTGAACTTTTAAAAAAACAAAGACAATTGGTTCCAAAGTATTGGCATGATGCGATGGTTCACGTTGACGATTTCAAAAAAGAAGGTGTGGTTGCATCATCTGCTTGGCCTTTCCAAGTGAATTTACTCGCTGGTGAAAAACAACCAGTAGGATCAGTAGTTCCGAAAGAAGGGGCAACAGGTTGGGCAGATACTACCATGTTGCATAAAGATTCTAAACACGTGAACTGTGCTTACAAGTGGATGGAACATTCGATTTCACCAAAAGTTCAAGGTGATTTGGCATCCTGGTTTGGATCCGTTCCGTCTGTTCCTGCGGCTTGCAAGGGCAATGCATTACTGACTGATACTGGTTGCGCAACAAATGGTTTCAATAATTTTGAAAGAATCTCTTTCTGGAGAACACCGGTTGAAAATTGTGCTGGTTCTAGAAAGTGTATCCCTTACAAAAAATGGGCAGAAGACTATATCGCTATCATTGGTAGCAAATAACAAATTTGATAGGTAAGAGCGTGGGAAACGATTTTGACGTAGAATTACAAGATGTTACAAAACGATTCGGTGATTTTTTAGCCGTTGACCGCGCTTCCTTCGGTATCAAAAAAGGTGAATTTTTTTCAATGCTTGGTCCATCCGGATCAGGCAAAACAACCTGCCTCCGCATGGTGGCAGGTTTTTATGATCCAAGCGAAGGTAAGATATTGTTAGGTGGAGCGGACGTTTCTGGCGTGCCTCCCTTCAAACGAAACGTGAATACTGTTTTCCAGGATTATGCTTTATTCCCACATATGAGCGTAGCAGAAAATATTGGCTACGGTCTCATGATCAAAAAAACAAATAAAAAAGAGATCGAATCTCGCGTAGCGAACATGTTAGAAATGGTTCGGCTACCAAATGTAGGACATAGAAAACCTTCCGAACTTTCTGGTGGACAGAGACAAAGGATCGCACTCGCAAGAGCACTCATCAATCAGCCTCAGGTACTTTTACTGGACGAGCCACTGGGAGCTCTCGACCTCAAGTTGCGTGAAGAGATGCAGATCGAGCTAAAGAATATTCAGAAACAAGTTGGGATCACTTTCATTTTTGTGACCCATGACCAAGAAGAAGCCCTTTCCATGTCTGATCGCATCGCTGTGTTTAATAAAGGCCGTGTAGAACAAATTGGCACACCAACGGAAATCTATGAAAGACCGACTACCGAGTTTGTAGCTAATTTTGTCGGCACATCCAATATCTTTGAAGGTGAAGAGGCCACTTCTATTATCGGAAAAGCGAATAAAGTAATGGTTCGACCAGAAAAGATGAAAGTGCTATTACCAACTGAATCGGATTCGGGACTCTTGAGCGTCAAAGCTAACTTCCAAAATTTTGTTTATTCTGGCGCCACCTCACGAATCCTTCTACAAACAAAATCAGGTCGTCGGATCGTTGTCGCCAAACAAAATGTAAATGAAGCTTCGTTCGATCATTTGCAAGAAGTGTCTGTCGCATGGAAGGAATCTGACATGCATATTATTTCTGGTTAAGGAAAGCGGACAGCTGAATGACACAAACATTTGATCGATTGATTGCCTTTCTCTTTTATCGAAAAAGTTTAGCTCTTTTGCTTTTACTTTCACCATTGATTATATGGTTAGGAGTTATTTATTTAGGTTCTCTCATAACTTTACTAGTCCAGAGCTTTTTCTCGGTCGATTCGTTTTCAGGTGTCATCAAACATGAGTTTACATTAGATACATACGTTGATCTATTTAAACAGCCGACAAATTGGGATATCATTATTCGCACCACTACCATGGCGGCCAGTGTAACTCTTGTCAGTGCCATTTTAGCTTTCCCAGTTGCTTATTATATGGCAATGTTTGCAAGCCCTCGCCTGAAACCCTTTTTATACTTAGGAATCATGTTACCCTTATGGTCTAGTTACCTTGTGAAAGTCTATGCTTGGAAGCTCCTAATGGCAAAAGAAGGGATCATCACTTGGTTTTTGGAGCAGGCAGGCCTCACTCATTTACTTGAAGTGATTCTAAGTCTTCCTGTGATTGGTGGATCCTCATTATCATTTTCTTATATTGGCATGTTTTTGGTGTTTTTGTATCTTTGGCTTCCATTTATGATACTACCCATCCAAGCATCCTTGGAACGCATCCCACATTCCCTTTTGGAAGCCTCGTCTGACCTAGGCGCAGGTCCTTCCGCAACTTTCCGTAAGGTGATCTTTCCTCTTGCGTTTCCAGGCGTTGTCGCTGGATCCATTTTTACATTTTCTTTGACATTAGGTGATTATATCATACCGACAATCATCGGAAATTCGAGCTACTTTATCGGAATGGCGGTTTATACCCACCAAGGCACCGCCGGAAACATTCCGTTGGCCGCGGCGTTTTCTGTGATTCCGATCATTATTATGATGGTATACCTGATGATAGCAAAACGATTGGGGGCTTTCGATGCTCTCTAAAATTAGAAATCTTGGTCTAGGTCTTAGATTTGCAACAATCGTTGTTTTTTTGTTTATCCATATCCCAATCATTTTTATCATTCTTTATGCCTTTTCAACAGATGAAAAAACATTTCAATTTCCTATTCCTGGTTTCACCTTAAAATGGTTTGGCGTTGCTTGGGAAAGAAATGATATTTGGGAAGCAATTTGGCTTTCTGTTCAAGTAGCAAGTCTTTCTACATTGATTGCTATCGCTCTTGGAACCTTTGCCACATTAGGTGTCTATAGGAGCCAATTTTTTGGGAAAGAAGTCATTTCATTTCTCGTGATCTTACCGATCGCTTTACCAGGTATTGTCACTGGTATATCTCTTCGCTCTGCCATGAACATATTTGGCATTCCATTTAGTACTTGGACGATTGTGATCGCACATGCTACATTTTGTATTGTTACAGTATACAACAATGTCCTTGCGAGATTACGGCGGAGTTCTTATTCACTAGTAGAAGCATCGATGGACTTGGGAGCCTCCCCATTTCAAACCTTTAGGTATATCATTATGCCAAACATTGCGACTGCACTACTTGCAGGGGGAATGCTTAGTTTTGCGCTCTCATTTGATGAAGTGATTGTAACGACATTTACTGCAGGTCAACAGGCTACTGTTCCGATATGGATGTTGAGCGAGTTCGTACGCCCAAGACAGAGACCAGTTACGAATGTAGTGGCAGTATTTGTGATTCTTGTAACAACACTTCCGATTCTTGGTGCTTACTTTTTAACAAAAGAGTCCAGCAGTGAACGAAAGTAATCTAATCGCCACCTAACTGTTTGGGGCTCACATCCTTTTCTTTTCGGAGGTTTGGAGTATTAATGATGACTTTCGAGTGCATTGAAATGTTCGTTTGGTCATTTCTCAATTTGCGAATCAGGAATCCGAAGAATATAAGTGCCAATGCGATACCGATTAGTTCATTGCTTGTCACATTTTCGTATGCCAAGTAGAAAGAACCAGTTAGAATAAAAACTTTAGAAACCATCCAAAAGGCCGCAGACTTGCCCATGTACTTGGCGATGCCTGTCTGACGGATTTGTTCGTTGAATCTATATGCTCCGACACCAAAAAATGGTATTTTGAAAAGAAGTGTAGTCACGCCAAGAGCTAAAGCTCCAAAAAACGTTATCGTCATTAGAGCAAAAATAAAATTCCAGACAAACAAAAATTTTGCGGCAGAAGATACTGCCAAATGCCAATGAAGATGGTTGTAACCTATCTGGATGAGGTAGATAAATAATGATATGAACAGGCTAAACATAATGTCCTTGTAAGCTTGGGTTAACGAGGTTGACGGATGTATCCAGGATCTACCCCATTCATAGGTATCGAAAGATCATCCTTCAGATCACCTTTTAAAACGCTAGAATAGATACCTGCATCGTTCCAGACCTTGAAAAAATTATCCCAATGAATCTTTTTATATTTCTCTCTCTTTAAGACAAATGCATAGTCAATTTCTTTGTCAATCTCTTCAAATCCATTTGATTCAGTGACCCGATAATTTTCTGAGTCATGCAGGAGCCCCAGAGCAACTACAAATCGTCCCGCATGTTTTAAAATCTTTAAGGCAAATAACATTTCGCGCAATTTTAAAAGGTAAAGGGCAGGTCGTATATTTCTAGCCATGGTGAGTTTGTGCTCTGCCTCTGTGATATCCCGAAATCCCAGTCGTAACATAGCTTTGGTGCTAGCCTTTTCCTTGTCTTTCGAGATCCCTCCGAGTCGGTTCATCTCTAGTTTTAACATGGAGATGTTTTTACCTATCATTCGATCATAGAGTGGAATGAGTAATCTTTGGGTATGACGCAATCTTTCGTAGGAAACGTCGTCATTTCGTTCCATGTTCAATTCTAAGAATTCTAAATAGTGCATTAAAATGCGATTGTAGATTCTTTTATCATCCTCATCGCCTAGATGTGCAATGGTGGAATCCAAACTTTTGATGATCAGCTGATTTTCTTCGACGCCAAAGGCGACCTGCAATACTGCCTTTGCTGTGAGACTTGAATGAGAAAGAATCAATATGACAAAGAAGATTGTGATTTTTTGCAATCGATTCATTGACTTTGACCCATACCTTTAGTTTCGGTCAAAATGGGGGCCTTATCAAATCAGAATCATAACAATTCGTCGATGGTATGGAAAGCCGATCTCAATGCTCCGAGAATGCTTCCACCTCCGAACCCATCGCCAACCAAAATGATTCGATTCTCTTCGGGAAGAGCGAGCGACAGTGCAGGATAAGTCGTGAATGGATGACTGTACTTCCATCTTTTTAATTGTGGGTTTTTTATCTGAATTATCTCGGAAAATAGGTGAGATAGTTCCGCTTTGATTTTTTCTATCACTGCTTCCTCTTCCTCACCAAATTGTGACTCACTGAAGATTGGATTCATAATTAGAGTGAAACAATCGCGAGGAGCGATTCCTTTTAACTTTTGATTGGAGATAGATGCAATGGTTTCAGATGGATTTACTTCAAAGTTCATTTTTTGCAACTGTGAACTTGGAGCCTCGACTTCGAATAGTAAAACGAGTGCTTTCGCATAACGGATTTCTTTTAAGGCTTGTGGGAAGGAAATGTGGGATGTTTCCAAAAGTTCTAAAGATTGTGGTAGGGGAGAGGTTAGAATGAGATGATTTGTTCGAATGATTTTTTCTCCCTCTGTTCTGATTTCGATATGGTCCGAGAAGGGATGCAAACGAGTTACCTTCGTTTCCCTTGCTATTAATAAATCTTCACCTAATGCTTGAGCAATGAATGTCATTCCTGTTTTCCCGCAAAGATAGCTTCCCACGTCATTCTGAAACCACGGAAGGAAGGGACTCTGATTCTGAACGAGTTTCGAAAGTCTTTGAAAGGTATCTCCATCATCTCGTAGAAACTGTGCTCCATGATCATACCTCAAATCCTCAATCCGCCGAGTTGCCATTCTGCCCCCGAGCCCTTTCGATTTTTCGAGTAGAAGGACATCCTTTCCTTTCGCTTTCAATGAGCGTGCAAGTGTTAGTCCAGAGATTCCAGCACCAAGAATCGTGTAATCGTGAGAGAAAAGTTGCTTCTGATTCATTAGAACGTATCCTTTTTTAGTCTACCCACGATTCATCCAAATTTTCAAAAATGAACCAAATCGCTTTTCGTATTTTTATGAAACTTGATAAAAATAGTTTAATATCAAATTATTTTACATCAAACCAAGGTCAGATCAAGTCCAACTTACGTAAATCAATCAATGGAGTTTGCAGTGAGCAAATTATTTTCCCCAACAAAACTAGCTTCCCTCCCTTTACAGAATCGTGTCGTTATGGCACCTATGACTCGATCTCGTAGTATAGGCAATATCCCCAACGATCTAGTTGCAGAGTACTATGAACAGAGATCTGAAGCGGGTCTGATTATAACTGAGGGTACATCTCCTTCACCGAATGGTTTAGGTTATTCGAGAATTCCAGGTATTTTTTCAAAAGCCCAAGTTGCAGGATGGAAAAAAGTAACGGACAAAGTGCACGCAAAAGGAAGTAAAATTTTTGTTCAATTGATGCACACAGGTCGAATTGGACATCCAGCCAATTTGCCAGAAGGTGCGAAGATGGTCGCTCCGTCTGCAGTTGTAGCTAAAGGAAAAATGTGGACTGACGCATCAGGGATGTTAGATCATCCTACTCCGAACGAAATGTCACTTGAAGATATATCAATCGCCAAAAATGAATATGTACAAGCTGGAAAGAATGCCGTTGAAGCTGGCTTTGACGGCATTGAACTGCATGCGGCCAATGGATACTTATTAGAACAATTTTTGCATCCGACTTCAAATATAAGAACGGACAATTACGGTGGGAGTATTGAAAAACGTTTGCGATTCGTATTAGAAACGGCAGAAGAAACGGTAAAAGCCATAGGAAAAGAAAAGGTCGGTATCCGAATCTCACCTTACGGTATGTTCAATGATCTTGCTCCATTCGATGAAACGGAAGTCGAATATACGATGCTTGCCGAAAAGTTGAACGCACTTGGTATTGCATATATACATTTAGTAGATCATTCTTCCATGGGCACTCCCACAGTTGCTCCAACAACAGTTAAAAAAATCAGAGATGCCTTTAAAGGTACAATCATCTTGAGTGGTGGTTATGATAGCAAACGAGCAGAAGCAGATTTAGAATCGGGCGCAGGAGATCTTATCGCTTTTGGTCGACCATTTATCTCCAACCCCAACCTTGTCACAAAAATGGAAAAGGGTATCGAACTAAAGCCAGTTGACCCAGAAACATTCTATACGCCAGACGCTAAAGGATATACGGATTATCCGCTTACTTAAGCCATCTGGTTTGTTAGTTGTTTAACCACTTCAATATTTTGCTCGAACCTTTGCCGTTCTGACAAGGTTCGAGCTTTGTTAATAAATTCCACACCGATCATCAGGCCACCTTCTTTTTGTGGTGCCATCCAAGCGATTCTTGCGGCAAAACGGAAAGGTGCTTGCAGCTTAAAAATCAGATCAAAGATAAATCCTTTTTGTTTCGGTAGTGTATGAATTAGATTCTCATGATCGATTTGTAAACGTAGTCCTGAGATCGAAACATCTAATACTGGGAATTTTGCATCAGTGGTGATTACGTTCGATTCTTTAATTCTTTGCAACGTAGACTCTAACATCGTTGTGATTCGAGAAACATCTAGGTTTGTTAGAATCACATCTTTCATAAAAACCGAGACAAAGCCTATAGGTATCATTTCTTCAACTTCATTGATGTAAATGATTGGCACAAGCAAACGGGATCGAATCTGTTTGTCTTTAAATTTTTTAATGGCTGATCCTATTGGCTCGTCCATTTCTTCTGCATAATTTATATATTCAGGAGAAGCTAGATGATAGGATTCTTCTGAATAACAATCTTCTAGATAAAGTGCCTTCATCTTTTGTTTGACGAGACCGTATTCAGGTTCCAACTCGGATGAAAATACATCTACTTTAATAATCGCATTCGGTCCAAACTGCTCCTCTAGCTTTTTTTCGAACTCTTCAAAGCTAACGCGTACTAAAGTAGGAATAATGAACATATTGGCTTCTATGATCATTTTGGAACTAGCTATGGATCCAACACGAACGAAACCTTCTTCTTTGATAAGAAATCTTGGGTGGTTCCTTTCCTTTTTGGCTATAAAGATACTATCTACTTTAAGTTCAATTTTATTCCCACCGACTAACTTAACAAACGTACAATGTAGTTCAACAAAGCGCGCAAGCATTGCAGAAAGTTTCACTTTAGGTTGGGTAGCAATAAGTGCAGGATTGAATGTTTCAATGATGATATGATCTGATTCTTGTGGAGCCTCAATGATGTTGCACAATATTTGTTCAGAATCTATATAGGCATGTGATGATTTATTGATTAGATATTTTACGATAACGTGATGCTTTTGTGTTTTTTCTGCGATTTGATCCATCGCTCTTGTTGGTGTTTTCATATAAAATCTAGCTTCGCTTTTTTGATATGAGACGATTTTTTCCGTTTAATTCCAACTATTTTTGGAATTTTCGCTTTCTTTTAGGACTTCGTTCATCTTTGATCAATACTTAGCAATTAGTTATGACCGAAAGTATAGATCCATCATTTGATCCGCTACAAACTGGCGAACTTATCCCTTCGCAGTCAGTGGAGCCTCAAAGCATCCAATCCTTGATTTTGGAACTACCCAAAAATCAAGGAAGGTTTTCGCAAACAGCGCAAGTGATTTTGGACGAACTCAGGGTTCGGCATAGAAGGCTCGAAATGCATGGTAGTGCCGAAATTGCTCCCTCCCTTTTGCTTACCGTTGATAAGATTTCCGAAGTGCTTCAAAAAGAAGTTCATTTGCCAGAAAGTCATAAAAGTAATGCCGCAGTCAGTGAAGCGCTCTGGGAGCTATCCGATGCAAAGGCATCTTTTTTAGGAAGATCCGTATACATTTATCCATTCTTTTTAAAAACAGAAACAGGCATCACTGTTCGTATTGCCCTAGTGGCACCACAAAACAAAGAAAAGACGGATATCATTCCTTATCGTAGAGCCTGTTTTAAATACTCAGAAGAGTTGATTGTTCTTATAATAAAAAACTTAACTAAAAAAGAGCCAGTTCTTGATTCAAAAAATCCAGGGCTATTTTTGTTAAAGAGAGAAGAAAATGGGAACTTAGCTTTTACCCCACATCTATTTTCCATCGAAACTGACTTTGTGTCAATTGTTGAAAAGGGATTCATTCCCTTTGATTCGATTCCTGTTCCTGATTTTATTCAGGATCTGATCCAATTTGGTCTTTCTAAACAACTGCTTTTTTCCGTTAGTCCTCGTTATCATATTGCAGTACCTCAAAGTGGATTTATCGAATTATTATTAAAACACATTGCAGTTCAATTAGATGCACTGGCCGCTTTCGTCTTCCGTGTTTTAAAAGATGTTGCTAAGTCCTCTGGACATTTTAAAGCTGTGGATCAAATCGAAGACCTTGAAAAAGCCATGCCTGATTCGTTAGGTGCGATACTTGGAGGAGGTTGGAAGGTTGCATATGAGTTTATTTCTTTTCTAAAAGGGTTTTCTTTTGGGGAAACTGAAACCGACCAAAACTTTCAAATCCGACAGACCGTTTTGGAATCCGTAAACATATTAGAGACACTGCTTGCGGAAGTCCAAAAAAAAGGTCGTGACCTACAGGAAGAAAAATATATCGAAATACTATCGCGTATTAAATCAAAAGTTATCGATAATACAGTTCGTACTTTAACTCTTACAATCGTTGATGTACAGGCAGAACTAAATTCTCTGTTGTCCATGACTTCCGATGAGCAGACCAAAATTGTAAATAGATTGGTAGATGACCTTCGAACCATTTTTGGGCTTTATTTCCAAAACGATAAATCTGGTCGAAGTAGATGTTACATAGTTGATCAAAGGTATTTGCGAGATGTTCAAAAGAATATGATGGAATTGGCGATTAAAAATTCTAACTTTACTGAGCAATTAGCATATCTCGATCTGATTCGGAAAGACTTATTGGAACGTAATGATTTACAGCTGGATGTACTTTCAGAATCAGAGGTTGCATCTACTAATAATAATGAACAGATCACGGCTATTGCCAAACCGCCAAAATATGACCTAATAGAGTTTCAGAAAACGTTCCATTTACCGACAGCAGTAGTTACGATTCTATTAGGCTCTGTCATATCAACGGTAGCATCGCTATTTTACAATGACTTACAAATGCTTGTTTCTGGTGTGATCTCAAGTTTCGTAATTGGATTGTTATTGGCATACTTTTCAAATCGAATGTCTGCGCCGGCTAAGGAAAAGCAAGTAGCCAAAAAATCATCTACATCATCAATTAATGATTTCTATTTAACTCTCGTAAAGGCTTCAGAAGAAATACTTTTCCCCAAAAAATTCAATACCATCTTTGATAAGGTGTATGATCCAAAAAAGCTTCGTTATACGATCGAATCACAAATTGAGGAGATAAGGGCACTTCTTCCCCACAGTGAAAAGAAAAAAGATGCAATCAAACTAGCCTCAGAAGTAGAAGTTGCCATAATGCAAGCCGCCGCGATCATTCGTGTCCCAGAAAATCTGGTAGTTAAAGGTCGATCAAAAGAATACATCATTAGTAAAAACGATTTAAAGACTTTGGTATTTCGAGACAAATTAGCAGATCATTTTCGAAAGGAAGCATCAGTCTATAAAGCCGATGCTGGGATGATGGCGTATCTCAACTATTTGATTAAAGAAATAGAATTTGGCTATTCGAAGTATGTGAAATCTTGATCCACTCGCGATTAGTGGATCATATGATATACTTCTTTCATTTCTTCTCTAAGGAGTCGCATTTTATCTGGAACCGCTGGGTGCATAATATCGCCAGTGTTCAATAGATAGTTTTCGGGACCCATTTCTTTGATCATAAGTTTTGTCTGCCACGTATTGTCTTGAGGCATATTGATATCGGAAAGAAAGGTGTAGTTGCGTTTGATTTCTGGTTTAATAAAATCCAATATGGAATTGAAATGATGATCGTTATAGATTTTTTTACCATTGGATAGGCGAGTATAACCTCTTACCACATAATCTATGTATACGACGTCACATTCGAATGCTTCAAACAGATAATTGATCGCATCCAGCGGGATAATCTCCCCACATGTGGAGATATCAATATCCACCCGAAAGGAACAGATGCCGTCTGGATCAGCCGCGTCGGGGTAAGTGTGTACAGTAATGTGGGACTTATCCAAATGCATCGAAACCTGAGCAGAAGGAATCGGAGATCCGCCACCTTTGACATCGCTCATAAGCACCATAGCCGATGCTCCGACCGGGTCATAATCTTGAGAAGAGACCGAAAGTATGTTTGCATCAATCATCTTAACAATCTGTGTTGAGATCTCTGTGATTTTATCCGCATTGTATTTGTCGTGGATGTAGCTCACATATCTTGACTTCTGATCGTCATCAAGTGTAATACAAAAGTCATAAAGATTAAAACTAAGCACTTTAGTTAAATTGTTAAAGCCAGAGATCTTAATTTTTTCTTTATCCATAGTTTATACCCTTACTGACAATAATTGTTTGAAACCTTGCACCGCAAGAAATATTCAACTTTCAATAACACAATCAACATAATATTTGAGAACACCATTTTCATCTCTTTCCTGAATCAGACCATGAATGTCGGTTTCAAATCCTGGAAATTTGCTATTGAATTCTCGTGCAAATATTAAATACCGTACGATCGTTTCGTTGAAACATTCTCCAGGGATCAAGAGTGGAATACCTGGAGGATACGGTGTCAGCAAAATACTCGTGATGCGACCTTCTAAATCATCAATGACCACTCTTTCAATTTGTCTATGGGCCATTTTTGCATAGGCTTCAGCTGGAGGCATAGCGGGAACCATGTTTGAGAGATACATTTCAGTGGTTAGTCGAGCTATGTCATTTGCCTTGTAAATTTTGTGAATCTGGTCACTTAGATCTTTGAGTCCAATCCGTTCGTATGCTGGAAATTTTGCTACGAACTCAGGCATCACTCTCCAAACGGGTTTGTTTGCATCATAATCATCTTTGAGTTGTTGTAGTTCTGTAACGAGCGTATTCCATCGGCCTTTTGTGATTCCGATTGTAAACATAATAAAAAATGAATACAGTCCTGTTTTTTCCACAATAATGCCATGTTCAGAGAGGTACTTTGTTACGATGATAGCAGGGATGCCTTGGTCAGAAAACTTTCCTTCCATGTCTAGGCCCGGTGTAATGATGGTTGCTTTGATTGGATCCAACATATTGAAGCCAGCCGCAAGTTCACCAAACCCGTGCCAATTGTCTTCAGCACGAATCATCCAATTTTCACGTTCTCCGATTCCTTCTTCTACCAGGTAATCGGGTCCCCAAACTTTGAACCACCAAGAGTCACCAAACTCTTCATCCACCTTTCGCATCGCACGGCGAAAGTCTAATGCCTCGGCAATCGATTCCTCAACAAGTGCAGTGCCACCAGGAGGTTCCATCATGGCGGCGGCTACGTCACAGGATGCGATAATGGCATACTGAGGACTTGTAGAAGAATGCATATGATATGCTTCATTGAATCTATGGCGATCTAACTTGCGTGTGTTGGAGTCTTGGACGAGAATTTGCGAAGCCTGTGAGAGCCCTGCAAGAAGTTTGTGAGTGGATTGTGTCGAAAAAACAAGTGAATTTTCCGATCTTGGTCTGTCTGGGCCTATCGCATGCATGTATTTGTAAAACGGATGGAAAGAAGCATGGGGTAACCAGGCTTCATCGAAGTGGAGTGTATCAATGGAATCACCCAATACATCCTTTATCATATCTACATTGTATAACACTCCATCATACGTTGATTGAGTGATCGTTAGGATCCTAAATTGTGATGATGGATTCTTTTCAAATGCTTGTTTTGCGATCGGATTTGAGGCGATTTTTTTTCTTATCGCATCTGGCTGGAATTCGGATAAAGGAATGGGTCCGATGATTCCATAATGATTTCGAGTGGGCATTAAAAATACAGGGATCGCCCCAGTCATGGTAATGGCATGGAGGATTGATTTATGGCAGTTTCTGTCTACGACAACAATGTCACCCGGGGCAACCGTTGCATGCCAAACCATCTTATTGGATGTAGAAGTACCGTTTGTAACAAAGAATAGGTGGTCTGCATGAAAGATCCTTGCCGCATTATGCTCGCTTGCCGCTACGGGACCATTATGATCAAGGAGTTGGCCGAGTTCATCTACTGAGTTACAGACGTCTGCTCGTAACATGTTTTCGCCAAAAAACTGGTGAAACATATGTCCCACTGGACTTTTTAAAAAGGCTACACCACCCGAATGGCCAGGACAATGCCATGAATAAGATCCATCTTGGGCGTAATCAGTGAGTGCTTTGAAAAAAGGAGGCATCAGTCCTTTGAGATAGGTTTTTGCTTCCCTTATGATATGGCGAGCAACGAATTCCGGTGTATCTTCAAACATATGAATGAAGCCGTGGAGTTCTTTTAGAATGTCATTGGAGATGTGGCGAACGGTTCTCGTCTCGCCATAGAGGAAGAGGGGGATGTTATTGTTCCGAAATCGGATCTCTTCTACAAAGGCTCTTAAATTTTCGAGTGCAGAAGTGGCTTCGCTAGGACTCGAAAACTCTTCATCATCGATGGACAGAATGAATGCGGAAGCACGACTTTGTTGTTGGGCAAAGGAACTCAAATCACCATAACTTGTGACACCTAGAACTTCCATGCCTTCTTCTTCAATGCTCTTGGCGAGAGCACGGATACCGAGACCACTAGTATTTTCAGAACGAAAGTCTTCATCGATGATAAATATGGGGAAGCGAAATTTCATTACAACAGATGTTCTCCGAAATGGTTAGATATTACCAAATCACTCGACTCCTCTAGGAAATGAACAAAAAAACAATTTCTTCTGTTTCGAATTGGTTATCTTACAAACGTGAGTTTGCCTTTGACGAGTCCCAGATAAATGGGGATCTCCGCTCCATTCTTTCCTTGAATGAGGGCTTCATTCTTTTGGTTTGTAAGATTTACAATTTTGTCATCACATAACAAATTCACTTTGATGTCTTTTTTCTTTAATTTCCATGAAGAACCTATCTGTTTCATCATAATCGCAAGCGACTTTTCTTCTTCTGCTGGGTCATACTTTTGGTATCTCGTTTCTGTGGTTTCGATCTGACGGAATGTGAGAAGTGATGATACTTGTTTTACATTGCGTGTATTGAGAGCTTTTACGAGTGTCTCCATCATGCCTATGGCTTCTTTTTCTAAGTCTTTTGTCCAGGCGATCTTCTCTGCTTGGTTCCAAAGCTGGGACGGTGGAACAAATGGGGGATCGAATGTTACATCTATCCATTCTCCATTTGGAACTTGATTTTTCTCGTTCGATTTGGGCCATTCAAAATTTAGTATAGATTTACCTTCGTCTGGAAATTGTCCAGCCTGTGCGATGATCAATTTGATTTGAACTGATTTTGAAATAGGAAAGGTACTCTTCGACTGATTTGGTTTTCGTTCCGATATTCGAATGGATAATCTGTTGTTCTTGGGCATGATCCAATGGTTAATGTCTTCTTGTCCCGATGAATCATCGTTTGATGAACTGTCTTTGATGATATAACCATTTGCTTTTAATTCTAAATTTACATCTGTGTTTTTGTATGTAATGGTGTAGAATCCAGAATTGGATGTTGGGTTGATGGCGTTTTCTTGGGGAAGTATGGGAACAAGGACGAAATGTGTGATAATGATTGCAGAAAGCATTCGGAAAATCATGAGAGCCACCTTAGGTATGGATGGATAGTAGAACACAAAATCATATTCATGTCTATTAAAAATCTTGCTTCTTCAAATTCTCCTGTATTGCTATCCTTGTGCCAATTCTATCTTTCCTAATATTTTTATTCTCTTGTCAAAATACGGCGACTGAGGAGTTTTTTCTTCCCGACATACTACCTACCGAAGAAGAAGTAAAGTATTCTCTTTCCTCCGATGAGTATCTTGTTAGGTTGAGGGCCATTGCCAAATCCAAACAATTGACTTTGGAAGAATGGAAGGAAGGGGAACGCGCCAAGGTCAAAGAATCCGAAATCTCTCGTTATTGGCAGGCAGAGAGAAAGAAGCTACCATTAGAGATTTCGAATACAGATGCAATCGATCGTATGCGTGATTCCATTCGAATTCGCATCGTCTGGAGTCGGATCTTTCACGAGGCTGGGCTGTCTTGGAAGGTCATCCCAAGTAAAGTCGGGAATTTACTTTCGAAGCTAGATATAAAACATTCTCCAAAGATTGGGAATCCAAAGGGGAAATGGGTGATCATCGAGTGGAGTGATTTCCTTTGTCATTTTTGTAAACAGACCTTCCCATTTACAAAAAAGCTCCTGTTGAAAAGAGCCGACCAAATCTATTACATTCACAAAGATTTCCCTTTGGATGATGAAAGTGAGGAAGGAATTCTTCCTCTCGCTATGGCAAGGTGTCTTTGGGAGAATGAACCCACAAACATCTTAAACTATATGGACATTTTGTATTCTGATTCTAAAAAAATCAAAAGTGGCACAGACTTAGGTTTCAAAAATTGTTCCGCAGACGATTTGAACTCTCGCTTTAAAGATTTGGTTCGCGTTGACCATAAGGAAGCTCAAAAGTTGGGAGTGACTTCGATTCCAACTTTCTGGGTGAATGGTAGATGGATCGTAGGTTCTTTGAACCAAGAGACATGGGAAAAAGTTTTACGAGAAACCGAACGAAGATAAAAAAATTGTTGTCTTTGCCTACCGAAGATGTCTTTTAATTTCACTCATAAGGAATTTTATGCGACTTAGAAACCTCCTATTTATTTCGATCATTCTTAGTATTTTTTTCACCATTGGCTGTGGGAAAAAACTTCATTTTTCAATGGTGACTTCCACATCGATGGATAATGGACTTCCTTTTTTCGTGTTAAACGGCAAAGAATGGAAGGCAGAGCCTGGTGCCGAGTTTGTCAAACTACACTTTTACGCGGACGACGCCTTTTCGTTAAGCAAGGTGACGATCGAATCTTGTTCAGGCAAATTTAAAGATCGCATCGCGGCATATGTTAACTTTGATGAAGTCTATGTAAGCACAGATGTCGAACTTTCAAATTCTGAATTAAAGTTTGATCCAGTTGTTCAGGCAAGATCTGTTACACTCAACTTCCAAAGAAACCAGGACATCTGTCTGAAAGGCGTTAAGTTTTATGATGAAAAACAAAAAGCATATCGCACCTACACTCCTGAAATTTTAAAAGCAACGGCCACTGCCTCCGAGACATCAAGCCCAGAATCCAGCTACTCAGTTATGAACCTATTTGATTCAAAGTATGAAAACGCTTATGCATCTGTCAAGGGTGGAGCAGGCGTTACGTTTACATTTGAATTTGATGAAAAACAAACCATTTCCAAACTCAAACTTTGGAACGGATACCAGCGTTCCGACGTCCATTGTATTAAAAATGGACGATTGAAAGAATTCACACTTACGGGAGATGATGGTTACTCTGAAAAAGTTTCCATTGAAGACACGATGGGAAGTCAGGTCGTCAATCTCACCAAACCATTTAAAGGTAAAAAGCTCATCATGAAAGTAGATGAACTCTATCCGGGTCTCACTGAAAAAGGTTTTGTGCTATCCGAACTTCGGTTTGGTGATGGGGAAGATTGGCTTGCCATTGATACTCTCCCAAAATCCAAAGATACCGCCGCAAAAAATTTCGATGCATTTACAAAAGCATCGCTACGTAAGGTATTGAATCGAGGTCTCACAGGAATGGAGATTGCCTCAATTGCTCCTGAGGCGACAACAGATCTACCGGCGGGTGCCGATCCGAATGTGGAGGTTGAGGAGAATCTAGACCAGCCAACATCTTCTGATTGGACGATCCGTTTGCGATCAGATGGGACTTTCTTTCTGGAAGGATCGACAGCTCGCACAGACTACGATGTGGGCCAAGAGAGTTCCAATCGGTTTTACGGGATGGGAAATTACGAAATCAAGGAAATTGGCGCGGGTAAGATCGATTTACGCATCTTTGGTTACCTTCGCAAACAAACATTTACAAACTTTTTGGACTACGGCGGCGGGGATTGCAATGGATGCGGACGTGACTGCAATTTGGTTAAAAACCCAGATCCCAATCACACAGAAAAGATTTTTCAGGAATTCGTAACCTTACAGGTGCGAGGTAAAAAATTTTATTTAACAAATGCTAAAAAAACAGAAAATTTAGACTTTTCTACCCTGGAGTTAGGTCTAGAGTAAAGTGCAGAAGAGTTTTTTTCTCATTTCTCGCTTTGCACAGATTTTAGTTTTCTCCGTCCTCGGTCTCCTCCCGTTTTGCGGAGGGGACCATGAGGAATCAAAATCTCATTCCCATACAGATTCCCAGGCAACCCTCGAATCCCCAAAAAAGGCAGATAAAGTGGTGATCGAAATCAAATGGGAATACTCTCAATTGCCACTTAAGATGGAAATACGAGAACCTGCCGGCTCCCAAATTTTAGCTCTTTGGACAACAGGATCTGTCCCTTCGGGTAAAAATGCACCATTCGGAAAGGAGATACCGGATAGCACATTGATCTTAAAGCCAGGATCAAAAAAGCAATTCCTTCTTGTGATGAAGAATGATTCCGATGTCCCGGTCTATTTTTTTGCCGCGCCCCACCAAGCTCTTCCCGTCGAACATAGCTTTGGTTTTAAATTCAAATGTCTTTGTGTGAACCATGCCTTTACCGTACCACCAAAAGAAACTTGGTACCGAGTGGTTGAAATACGTTTGGCACCAGAATTTTTAGGGGACAGGCTCATTCTCACTCACAATCTTCTTGGAATGTCCAAGGAACGGATGACACAATTTGAAAAGAGTGCGCAATCGAACATACCGCACGAAATGGATTGATTCCGCGTGCTTTCTTTTTTAAAACATCCATTAATTCGATCTGTAGTTTACGCAGGTATCAAACCTGACATGAGTTTGGATCTTTCGTTACGGATTCAACTAACGAATATTTCAGCGATTGTTGCGATTTCTTCCAACATTACTTTTAGTATTATGTTTTTGTTGATGGATACAATGGGCACTTGGCTGATTCCTCTGATCAATGCCCCTTTTGCATTTACTGTTGGATATTGTATTTATTTGAATCACAAAGGTCACATTCAAGTTGCTAAGTATGTGATTCTTTTCTGTGTATCTATGGTAGTTTTCCTCACATCATTTTTCTTTTATGGAAATTTACTCGGTGCGCATTATTTCTTTTTACTTTTTTCTGCATTGCCTTTTATGATACTCTCATATAAAGAGCGTTATTCGATACTAATTTACTTTTTAATCAATCTTACGTTGTTTTATTATATCGGGTATGTTCATGTCCCGCCTCTCTTGTCTCCTCAAAGTCCTTTTTACAACATTGAAGTTCGTGAAGTATTTGTAATCGTTTCGACGATTACATGCTTTTTTATTCTAGCGATTTTTCTATTGTATTTCCTTCGAAATACAGAAAGAAACCAAGAAGAACTGGTAAAGGCCAATCATTATAAAGATCTTATTTTTTCTATTTTAGCTCATGATTTGAAAGGGCCCATCGGGAGTATGGGAACTTATTTAGGGATATTGACTGAAAATCGTTCAAAAATGAGCGATGAGATGATAGACCGCGGCTTGATAGAATTAAAAAAGAATGCAAATCAAAGTTATGTGGTATTGGAAAATCTATTAGAGTGGGGAAGGAAAGAAACAAATCGATTGTTGTTCCAGCCAGAATCGACACTTCTAACACCACTCTTGCAAGAAACTGAGTCACTATTCCGCATCCAATGCAAAGAAAAAAAAATGGAATGGCTGAATGAATTCTTCTTCGAGGAACGCGTATTTATTGATTCTAGGATGATGTCCACGATTCTCAGAAATATTTTTTCAAATGCGATAAAATTTTCTAATCCAGAAGGAAAGATTATTGTTTCATCAAAGGATCTCGGAAAGTTTGTCGAGCTTTCGATCACAGACTTTGGAACTGGGATGAGTCAGGAAAAATTGGATTCCATACTCAATGGAAGCACCATTAAATCTGATTTTGGAACAATGGGTGAAAGAGGGACAGGGCTTGGAATGGTCGTTACCTTACAGTTGCTTTCGGTTCACAATATTCCATTCTTCATTTCGAGCGAAAAGAATAAAGGCACAAAAGTCACTATGCATCTTCCAAAGCCGATCTAAATTCCACTTTCTTTTTTTGCTCTTATTTTAGATCGTTTAGATATGCTCCGCTGGATACAAGGTTACTTTCGTTGGCTTCAAAATGAGGCACCCACTGGTGGAGTGGAAGTACTTCCGCTCCTTTCTCCTAAATTCGAATCATCCGTTCCTGGTATTTATGTCATTGGTGATTTAACGGGTATCCCACTTCTGAAATATGCAGTCGCAAGTGGTAAGGAAGTCTGGCAATATATAACAAATAAAATCGAAAGCGAGGCTACCTCGACTTATGATGCGGTTATCATCGGAGCAGGACCGAGCGGTATATCTTGTGCCATAGAAGCAAAACGCCTAGGACGCAATGTGGTTGTTTTAGAATCAAATGATGCATTCCAAACAATCAACAGTTATCCGAAAGGAAAACCTATCTTTGCCGAACCCGATTCATTGTTTGTTGATTCTCCTTTGCAAATTGAAAATGGGACTAAGGAGTCTTTATTAGATTCTTTGTCAAAATCATTATCGAAAGCAAAAATCAATCTGATCAAGAACGCACGTGTTTCATCAATAAAATCGCTAACAGAATCCTACGGATTCGCAGTTACAACTGAGAGCGGAACTTTGTACAATACAAAGAATGTGATTATCGCCATGGGGAAGTCAGGCGACCCTAAAAAATTAGGAGTAACTGGCGAAAATTTGGAGCATGTATTTTATCGCTTACTTGATCCAGCATCTGCGACAGATAAGGAGGTTATGGTGGTCGGAGGAGGTGACTCTGCTGTGGAGGCCGCCATCGCCATATCAAAATATGCGAAACGAACAACGCTCGTGCACCGAGGCGAATCACTATCCAGACCCAAGGCACAAAATCTCAATCAACTCCACCAATTAGTAAAATCCGAAAATATAGAAATACTTTTGGAAACACAAGTGGATACCATTACTTCAAAGGAAGTCATACTTCGAGATATAAAGGCCGCAAAAAAAAGAAAGGTGGATGCTCTTTATATCTTAGTTGGCTCGGATCCTCCAGTTTCCTTTCTTAAAAAAGTAGGCATTAGGTTACAAAATGTACGCAATCTATCCGATTGGGTAGGTTTTTTTACATTCATTAGTTTTGCAATGGCCGCATATTTCGGAAAGGCATCGTTTTATTTGCCTGCTTGGTATGGGTATGTTGCTACCATATCTGCGATTTTTTGTGTCATCGGTACGTTCACATGGATCGGCATGACCAATTACAAACGAAGATTTCAATTGCCTAGTAGTTGGATATTTTTTCGAAACATTTATTTAACACTTGTACCAATGTACTTTTTATCCGTTTACTTTCTTTCGGCATACAAAGGATTTCACCTTTTTGGAAAGTTACCTTCCTTTCACTACACTTTGATTTATTCTTTAACGATCTTGTTTTTCGGAATTCGGCGTATTTTCATTCGACGTACAAAGTACATCTTCTGGCAAACTCTTACATTGATTTTTGTTCAAGTTGTATTTTTATTCCTTTTGCCAGAGATCGTATTGCCTTATCTGGGAAAGATCCAAGCCCTAGGTCCAAGTGATGGATTTTTACGGACGCAAGTATTTCCAAATGATGCATATTGGAAAGCATATGGTTTTATACTAGCTTGGCCACTTAGTATGGGCGTATTATACGATGGCAATCTAACAATGTTCTGGTTGATTTATGGCCTCTGTTTTACATTTGGATTCATTCCTCTGTTGGTCTATTATTTTGGTAAGGGCGCTTATTGCGGCTGGATCTGTTCTTGTGGAGGATTGGCAGAGACCTTAGGTGACGAACACCGTGCAAAAATGCCACATTCAAAACTAGCGTATAAGATCGAACATTCTGGGCAATGGATCTTATTAGTCGCATTTGTATTAACCATTTTAAAATTAGTTGGTGTCTTCGGAAAAAATGTCGTACCATTTCTAGTGACTTTCGAATCTACAGCAGATTCCATCAAATGGATTTATGACCTGATTGTGGACATAGGTCTTGCTGGAGTGGTGGGCGTTGGTTGTTATTTTTTCCTCTCCGGTAGAATTTGGTGCCGTATGTTCTGTCCACTGGCAAGTTTAATGCATATATATGCAAAATTCTCAAAATTTAGAATCTTCTCTGACAAAAAAAAATGTATATCATGTAATATTTGTACAGCCAATTGTCACCAAGGAATTGATGTCATGAGTTATGCAAATCAAGGTAGACCCATGGATAGCGTTCAGTGTGTACGTTGTTCCGCCTGCGTTTCGCTATGCCCGACAAAGGTCTTAACTTTTGGTATGGTAGAGTAAATTGTTAAGAGATTCTTCAATTGCTTATTCTGGGCTTACCGCAAATGAAGTAACTCAGCTTCGGATTCACTATGGGTACAACGAAATTTCATCTAAAGGGGAGAGGTCATTTTTTAGCAGACTTTTAGGTGTTTTGCTTGAGCCGATGATCTTTCTTTTGATTTCTATTGGTTTTCTTTACTATTTTATCGGCGATGCGATGGAAGCCGTAATGCTTTCCTGTTCAGTCGTGCTGATTGTAATGATTACTCTATACCAAGAGGGAAAAACTGAGAACGCACTTTCTGCACTGAAAAATTTAGCCAGTCCAAGAACTAACGTTATACGAGATGGAGTGATGCGTAAGGTAGACGGTAGAGAAATCGTACCGGGTGATATTATATTTCTGAGTGAAGGTGATAGAGTCCCCGCTGATAGTGAAGTTTTAGAAACAGATCACTTAATGATGGATGAGTCCTTGCTAACCGGTGAATCGGTTCCAATTTTGAAGACAATCTCAAAGGAGATTTTTTGTGGTTCTCTAGTTGTTGCAGGTCAGGCATTTTGTTCGGTGGGCCAAATAGGAAATCAAACCCAAATTGGAAAAATTGGACAGAAGATTGCGAATGAAAAACAGTCCAAAACACTTCTAGAAATGGAAGTTGCCAGATTGGTCAAAGGTATTTTTATCATTGCGATCATTGTTTGTTGTCTACTTACTATTTATTTGGGTCTTACCACAAATGATTGGACACGTGGGATACTTGCTGGTTTAACGCTTGCTATCGGAATTTTGCCTGAAGAACTCCCTCTTGTCCTTACCATTTTTTTTGCTTTTGGTGCATATAGATTGAGTAAACGGAGCGTTCTTGCTCGCAAAACATCCATTATAGAAACATTGGGAGCCGCATCTGTTTTATGCACAGACAAGACGGGTACGATAACTCAGAACAAAATGACAATCAAATGTCTCGTTGGAACTAATTCAGAAGTATTTGACGTTTCAAATACTTTATCAAATCCATTGTCTGAAGGAATTATTGAATTACTGAAATATGGAATTCTAGCAAGTAAGTCCAATGCAATTGACCCCATGGATAAATGTTTTTACGAAATGGTAAAGGAATTTAAAATTCAAATTGATACCATAAAATCCCCACTTGTGATTGCAAAAGAGTTTCCTATTTCACATCAATTGCTCGCTTTAACTCAGGTGTGGAATCTCCCAGGAGAGAATGAAACAAAGTATTTAGTGGCTACTAAGGGAGCGCCTGAAGCCGTGATTACGCTTTGCAGGCTTTCAAAGAATGAAGCCGACGAAATTTTAGCCCAAGTCACATCGCTTGCGAAGCGAGGCTTGCGAATGTTAGCTGTAGCAAGAAGTAAAGAGTTTGTGAAAGAAATTCCGGATTCACCGAATGAGATTGAATTTGAATGGTTGGGTTTGGTGGGACTGGAAGATCCGATACGGGAGGAAGTTCCTGCCGCTGTTAGACTAGCATACCAAGCAGGCATTCGTATCATCATGATAACTGGAGATTATCCGGAAACAGCCAAAAACATAGCCACACAAATCGGCCTTCAGAATCACAATAAAGTTATGACAGGTAACGAATTGAACGTGCTGAGCGATTCAGAGTATAGAAATGCAGTATTAAACTGCAATATCTTTGCAAGAGTGAGCCCAGATGATAAATGGAGATTGGTTGGGGTTCTAAAAAAGGAAGGTGAAATCGTAGCAATGACAGGCGATGGAGTGAATGATGCACCTGCATTAAAGACAGCTCACATCGGAGTCGCAATGGGAATGAGGGGAACCGATGTTGCACGTGAAGCGGCAGAAATCGTATTGTTGGATGACAGTTTTTCTTCGATTCTCAATGCCGTAGAAGAAGGCAGACATATATATGTTAATTTAAAAAAGGCTCTTGGTTATATCATTGCCGTTCATATTCCGATTATTGGAGCCGCCTTTTTTCCTACACTGTTCCACCTTCCAAATGTCATTTTATCTGCGATTCATATCGTTTTTTTGGAAATGATCATAGATCCGACAAGTACTTTAGTTTTTGAAAAAGAACCCATCGAATTGTCTACGATGGCATCGCCTCCGAGAGATATCAGTCGCCCCCTGTTGGACAAAAATCTATTTATTGTCTCATTGTTACAAGGTCTCATGTCATTAACGGCAGTTATCTCTACATACTACTATGTTACTCTCTTTGAAATGACAGTCTCATCCAATCCTTTAATTCCAACTACAGCCTCTTTTGTGACGCTTATTTTTTCAAATCTCTTGATCATTTTAGTCAACCGGAACTGGTCTCTCACAATATTTGAATCAATCAAAGTTAAAAATTCGGCTCTTCCTTATGTATTGGGGGGAACTCTTCTATTTCTTTTTTCTGCTATTTACATACCCTTTTTGCAATCGGTTTTCCATTTTACATCGCTCTCTTTACGATTGGTTGGTGCGTGCTTGATAATTTCAATTTTAAGCATTATTTGGTTTGAATTTGGTAAGCTATACATTAGGAATAGAAGTTAAATTGATATGATCGAACTATTTTTTCCACGTAAACATACCGCTCTTTGTCTTAAATCTGCATTTTTTGGCTTTTATGCTCATACAGGCTTTGTTAGGGGATTGCATGAGTTAGGATTTCGACCTTCCATCATTACGGGGTCAAGCTCTGGAGCTATGATTGGAGCTTTATATGCAACAGGTGTAGATATGGCCGAGGTCGAGAATATGATTCTCGGATTGAAAAAGAGTGACTTTTGGGAGGGCAATTCTTTTACGCAACTTGGCAGATTGATCAAAAAAGGCATCAAAGGGTATAGCGGAGTGCTTACTGGAAAGGCGACAAGAAAACTCCTTTATCCTTACCTAGGTGGCAAAAAATTTTCAGAACTACAAATCCACCTCGGCGTTGCAGTTTCCAATCTTACAAAATGCAAAAGGGAATTGATTACAACTGGAAATGTTTTGGACGCTGTGATGGCGTCGATCGCGTTTCCATTTTTGTATGAAATTCAAAAATTAGGTGAGGATGAATTTTTGGATGGTGGAATCGGTGATGGTGAGCCTATTAAAGAATTGATAATGGATCCCAGTATCGACCGTATCATTATCCATCAAATTAACAACAATCGACCGGTTAGTTCAAGTATGATTAAGCGAGCGTTTGATGCAAGTGTTCAAATCATTGATGGCGAAACTGAGGATTTAAAAACGTTACTAGCGAAAGAAAAAGGCAAACATTTGATTCGACTAGAAACTACCACTCCATATCTTTCACCGAAAGATTTTTCGCAGAGTAGGTTTGCTCTTGCAGAAGGAAGGGGTACAGCATACAAACACGCGGATCAAATTTTAAATAAAAATCAAATGCCCAAGTTACCATTTCCTTTTTGAAATGGCTTTGGGTTTTTAACACAAGATTTGTCCTAAAGAATTTCTTTTTCCTGAATCAATCCCAACGCAAAGATAGTGATATCATCATCGGCTCTTTTATATTTCGAAAATTTAAAAACATCACCAACAACTCGATCACAGATCGATTGTGGATCATAATTTGCATGTTCTTTCAATAATTCCAAAAATCGACTTTCACCATAAAGTTCATCATTAGAAGGATCGCGGGCTTCAAGCACTCCATCGGTATAAAGTACAATGGTCCCAGATTCAGGAATCGGGAATTCAATTTCTTCCAATCGCAAAGGGATAACATCCGTAATCGCTCGTCCCTTCGTCGTAATCGTTTCAATCTTGCCATCCTGAGAAACATAGATGATCGGATGATGGCCAGCATTGGCAAGTTTGATGATCCCTTTCTTTGGATTTACATAGAGAAAAATAGCACTTAAAAAATGACCTGACAAGTTTTCGAGAAGAGATATCCTCATCCTCTCAGCACCTAGCGCTGGTTTGCTAAGTTCGGTTGCCCATATTTGTAGTGAAACTTTTGCCATGCTAGCAATCATAGCGGCGGCGATGCCATGACCGGAAACATCACATAGGAATACCCCAAAACCTTCTTCATCTTCCAAAAACTGCACGAAGTCTCCTCCAATGTCTGAAGTTGGGAGGTAACGAAATCCGATAGGGAATCCTTTTAGATGACTTCGATGTTTTGGTAACAGGTCTTTTTGTAATTTTTTTGCCACCTTTAGTTGTGAATCTATTTCTTGTTTCTCTTCATTTTCTTTCCTTAGGTCTCGGACTCTCAACATAAGTGCGACAGCTAACAGTGCAATCTCGATTGCAGAGCCTAGTGGCAAACTGAAGCTAGAAAATTCGAGTGGTTTGATCCAACCTTGATTAGAAACTATATTTATACCTGCACCAGTTAACATAGATCCAAAAGCTAGAAAAAATAGATAATTTTCAGTCTTGCGTGGATTTCGGAAAATAGCAAAGAGAGCAAGATAGATTCCACAGGTGACAGGTACAATAACAAACTTCATGGCAACATCGATATAAGTTCTCAAATCTAAAAAGAGTATGCTAGGAATGAGAAGGATATTGAAAAAGACCAAAAAGAAAGTAGCGCGATATGTCTTTTTTGAGAAACTTTCTAACTCAAGAAATTCAGCCGTAAATATAAGTCCGAAAATAGAAGTAAAGTAGATGCTAATTGGAAACAAAACATTCTTCCAAGCATGCGAATTTCCTATTTGGATGTATTGCATGAAACCAGTGGCAAACAAAGTGACAAGGAGTATCGAACATAGATAAAAAAAGTAAAAGAAAAAATGTTTATATCGAAGACTATATGCAAGAAAAATTGAATATAAAAACATAAGTCCACCTGCGCCGAAATATGCGGCAAAGGAGATATCAATCAATTTTGAATATGCTAAAAAACCTTTTGTATTATATATCGAAATAAACGAGAATATCGGATTTTCTGATTCAATCTTAACGTAGATTGTTCGTCGTTCACCTGGCGAGAGTGTGATAGGGAAGGCCGGTAAATGGGAAAAGATCGGTTTGTTTTTTTGTAAAATTTGTTCTCCTGATTCATATGAATTCCACCTACCATTTGAAAAATAGTACATTTCAAATCGGTCAATGATGGGACTTGAGAACAAAAGATAGAAGGTGCTCGGAACCGAACCATCGTGTTTGACAGTTAATCGAAACCAAATCGGATTTTTTTCATCGGGGAAGTGGATGGTATCCTTTGGGTTTGCAGACCAGGCCGCATCTTCCTTAATCGCCTGCGTGATCGTAGAGTTTTTTTTGGGTAAAATTAAATAATCGATCTTCTTTCCGATGCTCGAAAGTTTCTTGGATTCATTGAGAGATATGACTTCTCCATATATAGGAGCCATCACTCCCTGCATGCTAATGAAAATCAAAAGTAGATATTTCGAAAATTGAAGCATAACTAATAGGAGCTTCCCGCTCCCCCACCTCCAGAACTACCTCCACCCCATGATCCGGACGATCCACTAGAACTACTGCTAGATGACGAACTATAGCTGTCACTACTACTATAACTGTCACTACTTGAGGACTTTGTCAATTTTGAGAGGATAACGGTTCTCAACTCTTGGTGTTTGCAATGGGCACATTGATCGTTATGAATCTCTTCACCTTCGGTTTCATAGGTGGCAGATCTTACAACTCGGACGCTGATATTTCGAAATGTTTCAAAACCACATTTGGGACATTTTTTAGCAGGGCTAATCCCGGAATATTTTTCTTTTTCAGTGCGGTCACAGGCTTTACAATACCAAATGTCATAGTCAACAGACTTGATTTTTTCTTCGGATAATTCTCCAGAAGTAAGAAATTTATTTTGGGATTTTCCATTGAGTAGAGTCATCTTTCCTTTGCAAACTTTACAAATCCGAGGGTTTGTTCTTAACTTTTTACCGATCCAACGATTGATGGTAAACAAAGTGATGATCAACGGAACAAAGTTGATTAATGAATAACTTGTCTCGGATTCTATCATTTCATAATAAGATAATGTTCCAAAAGCGGTGAAACCAGCTAACCAGCTAATCGTTCTACCTATATAGGCATGAAAGCTGTAAATAAAGTGGGTTCCAAAAGGGAGGAGAGTTAAAATGCTTCCGACGATAAACCAAAGAAGTGTAATCGACAGTGCCAACCAAAAAATAAAATATTCTTTGATACTTTGTGCTGGATCAAGGAAATGTCTTTGAATCATTCCTTTGGGTTTTATTTCTTCAGATAAAGTTTCTTCTTCTTTTTGAAGTTTAGTTGTATAGTGTAACATAGGTAAATCGACAAAGGTATAAAGGACGGAATCAAGACTTAACTTTTCATCGATCGTCCTATTTGGTTTTTGGATGGCCTGAATGAGACTTTGCACTCCATAAATGATGCCTTGAGAAAAAAGATCTTGTTTAAAATAAGGGATGATATTGGTTTCCAGGATTCGTTTGCAAAGGATATCTGGAATTGTACCTTCGAGTCCATATCCAGTTTCGATCTCTACTCTTCTCTGGTCCACTACGTGCAAAAGGAGTAAACCATTGTCTCTCCCACTTTTCCCGATGCCCCATTTTTTAAATAACCGATTTGCAAATTCTTTAGGCAATTCATTACCTATGCTATACAGTATGACAACTGCTATTTCTGCATCGGTTTCGGCTTCTGCCCTGGAGATGATTCGATTGATTTCAGGTAACGCTCCAGAATCTAACAAGTAACCAACGCCGTCGTGAACCCATCCTCCGCTTTCCCTGGGATTCGGTATGCGAAGGATCCTGTCATCCATGGGATCTGCGAAAATCGGTAGAATGAATGATAGTGAGAATAGTAAGCACAGGACGGATCGCATGCGAGAAAAGATTACAAATTTGACACAGTTAGCAATGAGATTTTGTTTTTCCTGATTCTGTTCGAGTGATAAAAAAAGATGTCAGAATCTGACATTAGCAGTCTAATGGTAAGAGTGCTAAAAGCTGGGAGGCATCCATGAAGCAATTTGATTCTACAGTACAAGGTGCATTGGATATTGCACAAACTGACGCAATTCGAAGGAAAAATACTGAGGTCACACCGTTTCATTTATTTTTTGGCCTTATGTCTCATCCGTCTAGCTTTACCAACCAAAATTTGGGGAAGTACAAAGCAAGGGTGGAGGAGTTTCTCGCAAAACTCGCAAAGTCAACTTCCGAAGTGACTTTTGAAACACTCAGAACTTCGAGCAAACTTAGCCAATGGATCACGATGGCTTCCTCCCGTGCGGCTGAAAATGCAAGGGAAGAGATCCGAGAGGCAGATTTATTGAAATTTCTGCCGAACATCTTACCAGAATTAAAGATTGATTATAACGATTTGAACGTGAAGGAAACGGACGAAGAAGTTCCTGACTTTCTGATCAATTTGAATGACATTGCAAAAGCGGGAAAACTAGATCCCGTCATCGGTAGAACAAAAGAAATTCGTTCGGTAATGGAAATACTTGGACGACGTTCTAAGAACAATCCTGTGTTAGTCGGATCGGCAGGCGTTGGGAAAACTGCAATTGTCGAAGGTCTAGCTGACCAAATCGTTAAAGGCAAGGTACCTGACGTATTAAAAGGAAAAACAGTATATTCCTTGGATATGGGACAGCTCATGGCAGGTACAAAGTATAGAGGCGATTTTGAAGAAAAAATCCAGCACTTGCTACGCTTCGTAAAATCACAGATAGGTGATGTGATTCTGTTTATTGACGAAATACACCAACTGGTTGGTGCAGGAAGGACAGATGGCGCGATGGATGCCGCCAACCTTCTCAAACCGGCTCTCGCCCGTGGAGATCTCCACTGTATCGGGGCAACCACGCCTGAAGAATTCCAAAAATACATATTAGGTGATCCTGCATTGGAACGAAGATTTCGATCCGTTCCAGTGAACGAACCATCCAAGGAAGATGCCATTGAAATTTTGATGGGAATCCGTGACAAACATGAGATCCATCATGGGATCAAAATTTCTGATGATGCAGTATATTCGGCAGTGTTTTTGTCTGATCAATACATTACCGATAAAAATTTACCAGATAAAGCGATCGATCTTATGGATGAGGCGGCATCTGCTTTAAAACTTTCTGCCGAAGCGATGCCCGCTCCTTTAGTTGAGTTAGAGGGAGAAATTAGATCGAAAAAGATTTACGCTCAAGTAGAAAAGAAAAATGAAGAGATTTTAAAAGAAATTGAGAGCCTCGAACAAAAGTTTAACGAAGGAAAAATGGAGTGGGAGAAGGAAGTCAATTCTCTCAAACAAATGGCCTCTATCAAAAATAAAATTGATCGAGTCAAATTTGATTTGGAGAGTGCCGAAAGTCGTGCAGATTATACGGAGGCATCTAGATTAAAATTTGCCGTTCTACCTGAACTCGAAAAAGAACTAGGGAATTTTCAAAATATTTGGATACTTGGGAGAAATCACATTGCCAATGTCATTTCGAGACAAACTGGCATCCCAGTTGAAAAGATTCTAAAAACAAAACAAGATAATATTTTGGATTTGGAAAATCAACTAGGACAAGTTGTTTTTGGACAAAAAGAAGCATTAAAGGAAATAGCAGAAACACTACTCACCAGTTATGCGGGAATTTCATCGGAAAATCGACCCTTAGGATCATTCCTTTTGAAAGGGCCAACTGGTGTCGGTAAGACGGAGACAGCAAAAGCATTGGCGAAAATTCTTTTTGATAGTGAATCCAATTTGGTACGGCTTGATCTTTCAGAGTATTCGGAAAAACATTCTGTTGCGAAATTAATCGGTTCACCTGCCGGATACGTCGGTTACGAAGAGGGTGGAATTTTAACGGAAGCAATTCGCAGAAGACCCTATTCTGTAATTCTTTTTGATGAGATCGAAAAGGCACATCCTGATTTCGCTGACATATTATTGCAAATTTTGGACGATGGAAGGCTAACGGATAACAAAGGTAGAACGATCAATCTCAGGAATACGATCGTCCTACTTACAACAAATTCTAAAGACATTCATAAAGATTTTAAACCCGAAATGTTGGGACGTTTGGATGGAATCTTAACATATTCCTCAATAGATTCTTCTATTATGGAAAGGTTGATAGAGAAACAAACAAGCCTCTTGAATGAACGACTAAAAAGCAAAGGGATATCCATACTTCTGTCCGAAAGCACGGAACGAATACTCACCGAACAGGGATTTGATCCACAATTTGGAGCGAGACCGTTAAACAACGTCTTTAACCGAATTGTAAATCGACCTCTTTCAAGAGAAATTCTTGCGGGTAACATAGCAGAAGGAAGGTATCTTGCAGATTGGGATGGGTCTGTGTTGAGTTTTCAAAAAGTAAAAGAAGCACTACAACCAAGTCTTACCTAACGCATTTAAGTAGGGAATGAGGGCACTCCCCTTTTTCTCTACTTGACGTTAATCTGTAACATGAAATATTCGTTTTCCTAGGAGATTTCACTGTTATGTTCCGATACATTTCTTTTTTTGTTAGTTTATTTCTATTTTTGAATTGCAATTTTATTCCGGCATCAGTTCCCGGTGCGTCCATCACGGGAAAAGATGTAAAAAAAGAAATCAAAAAGGTAAGAGAAAATGTAGGCTTCCTTTCAACGATCTCTCTATTTGGTTTGGGAAGCTCCTCAACGACTTCCTTCACTAATACCTTAAAAACTTGCCCTAATTTTACTACAGATACGGAAGCACCGAGCTTTAAATTGCCAGAACCCTCGGCCTTTTCCAATGTAAATATTACTGGATCGGTTAGTTCTTCAACCAGTCAACTTTGGTCTAGCGAGCCTGTGACTGCTACCTCATCGATTAACATATCTCAAGTATCATCTAGTAGTGTTTTGTGCAGGTATAGTGTAAATTCTGTTCCGACAACAACTACAGGGACGCTGCTTTCCTCCTCATTTGGGACATCGGTTACAATCTCCACTGTTGGTTCCGTATTGAATATCATCTGTTATACGACGTCTACAAGTTCATTGACTTATTCGATTTCGTTAAACCCACGAGCAAGTTCAAGCACGACTTCATTTTCCTCATCTCTCACTTCATTGTTTAGTATTGAAACTCTGGCACCTGACGAAGTATTTGCCCGTGTTGCGAACATCCAAGATGATGAAGTGTATACTTACGATTCATTCGAAAAGTGTAAGGCGAATTATACCAGATGGGTTGGAGCTTCTATCTTAGCAAACTCCCAAGCGCTAACTAATTTTACTAATTGTGGAAGTCTCAATTTTCCACCGAATCAGGTGTATCTGCAAGGTCTCACTTGCAATTTGGAAAAAGCAGGGCTCGTCGAATTTTAGTAGTCTAATGACTATGAACTCCCTGAAATCCATTTCCGACACTTTTTTTCCAAGCAATCAAAACGTATCCGTCCCAGCACTTGGTCTGGGAGTATGGAAGTCAAAGCCTAAAGAATGTTATACTGCAGTTCTTTCGGCTTTAGACGCTGGATACCGTCACATTGACACAGCGGCGATCTATGGGAATGAAGCAGAAGTGGGGCAAGCGATAAGAGATTCAAAGGTTCCTCGCAAGGATATTTTTGTCGTCACCAAGCTTTGGAATGCAGACCAAGGTTATGATAAAGCAATGGTGGCTATTGATACCTCTCTTTCCAAATTGGGCATGGATTATGTGGATATGTATTTGATCCATTTTCCCGTTAGTGGTAAGAGGAAGGATTCTTGGCGGGCACTGGAAAAGATCAAATCAGACGGCAAAGCAAAGTCAGTCGGCGTAAGCAATTTTATGGTCAACCACTTGAAAGACCTTCTGTCCGAGACGTCTCTCGTTCCTGCCATGAACCAAGTGGAATTCCATCCCTTTCTCAATGATAAGGCTTTGTATGATTATTGTAAGCAGAAAGGTATCTTACTTGAGGCATACAGTCCACTTTCTCATGGGAAAAAACTAGAAGACCCGAAAGTGACTCAAGTTGCGAGTAAATATAAAAAGTCCAATGCGCAACTACTGATCCGATGGGCACTCCAAAAGGGTCTTGTCGTAATTCCAAAATCTGTAAATCCAACGAGAATCATAGAAAATGGCAATGTTTTTGATTTTGAAATTTCGAATGAAGATATGTTGCTTATGGAATCTTGGAATGAAAACTTTCGTACTTGTTGGGATCCAACGGAGATCATCTGAAACACATTCCAAAAATACCCGCACAATCCTTTTAGTTCTTTTTCTTTTTTAAGACGAGGACTAAGGATTGGCTCTTCACTTTTGAACCGAGGACTCCATATCCGAAAGGAAAGGGCAGAGGTTCGTTGTTTAGCTGTTCGTTGAGTTTTTTCATTTCGTCCTGGTATTCGGGCTCAACGGCTCCCGAAAGATTCCAGGATTTTTCGTATCTACCATACAAGGTTTTATCCCATTCTGTATCGGGAAATAGTCGCAAGGGAAATCCAGAATCATCCTGAACGATTTGAATCGTATCTTTTAACAGTAGATTTCTAAATAGTTGGCGTCTTTCCCCGTGGAATAAGTATTCTGCTGACTTTGTAAAGATACTTTTATTGCCGAGACCGTGAAAGTATTCATATAGTCCATCTCCCGGAACACCTTCTTTCCCTGTCAGAAAAATTTTAAAATAAGTGAGAGTTTGTGTTTGTTTGGTGGCTGGATCGTATAAAGTCAGAGTAAAACCAAAATAAGATTCTTTTTCTCCTGTTATGATCTCCTTTTTTGAATCCAAAATCGTTTTGCCGAGTCTACGTGCAAAAGCAACAAATACAGGATAGGCACCAGACAAGGCTGGTCTTTTTGTCTCTTCTTTCATCTTTCGGTACGTGAAGTAATTACGACCTGCTAAGTGTTCGGCGAGGCTTGATATCCCATGTAAAATCACTTTCTTTTCCGAATCTTTTTTGGAATCCCAATCAAAAGGAAAACCTGGATCTTCCAAACCGAACATAATGTAACGTTCCGATTTTGGGAAAAAGGTAAATAAATTCAAAAGATCTATCCCACTAAATGGATAAACAACAGTTCCCTTAGGTGCCACGTACGATTTTTCTTTCAAAAATTGTTCAATCAAATCTCGCCTTTTTTGCATGGTTGTCCATGATACATCCATACTTTCTTTGTGTTTCGGATCTAATTCGGAAAGTGATTCACCAGACCAAATTTGAAAGGTCTGATTTGAAACTACTGTTGTATGTGAATTAAAAATATTTTGTGAAGTACAGCGAGTCGTGAGGAATAGAAAAAAAATTCCCAAAAGTAGGAATCGGATTTGGATCATTAAGTACATAGAATGTAGATACGACTCTAAATTCAACGCTAGAATTTATCTGAAAGAAGAGAATTTGGGAGGAAGAGGTAAAAATAAAAAAAGACCGGGGCCGATAGAAATCGACTCCGGTCAATGGTTCCTAAAAAGAAAGCCAGTGGTTTACAAGTGGGATGTTTTATTCGCCGACTGCGACATCTTCCACTTTCTCCTTATCTGTCGAGAAACTGACGGGCTTCGTCTTGGTTTCTCTTTCGATGGATTTTACTTCTCTAGTTTGAATTTTTGCACTCTCGTCCAAAAGTGGCAACCCATTTAAATCCCGAACTTGATTTTCTACAATAAACGCGATTTCAGGGTTTTCGGCTAGGTAGTTGCGGACTTGTTCCTTTCCTTGGCCGATTTTTTCTGTTTTGTAAGAATACCAAGAACCCGCTTTTGCGATGAGGTCGTGTTTGACCGCAAGGTCGATGAGTGAGGTCTCTCGGTTGATTCCATTGGAATACATGATGTCGAATTCAGCTTGTCGGAACGGAGGCGCGCATTTGTTTTTTACGACTTTGACACGCACACGGTTTCCAACTGGTTCTTCCTTTTCTTTGAGTGTCTCGATGCGGCGGATGTCCAGACGGATGGAGGCGTAGAACTTTAAGGCATTTCCACCCGTAGTAGTTTCGGGGCTACCGAACATAACACCGATTTTCATTCGGATCTGGTTGATAAAGATAACGATCGTATTCGATTTAGAAATGGTTCCCGTCAATTTGCGGAGTGCTTGGGACATGAGTCGCGCCTGCAAACCCATATGTGAATCACCCATATCTCCTTCAATTTCCGCTTTCGGTACGAGTGCGGCAACTGAGTCGATGACGATGAGGTCAATCGCGTTCGAACGAACGAGGGATTCGCAAATTTCGAGTGCTTCTTCCCCATTATCAGGTTGTGCCACGAGGAGGTCGTCCACGTTGACGCCTAACTTTTTGGCATAAGATGGGTCCAGGGCATGTTCAGCATCAATAAAGGCGGCAATGCCTCCCTTTTTTTGGCACTGGGCAATGGCAGATAGAGTCAGAGTTGTTTTTCCTGAGGATTCTGGTCCGTAGACTTCTATGATCCGGCCTGTTGGAAACCCGCCGATCCCAAGTGCAATGTCCAGGTCTAAGGAGCCTGTGGAAATGACATTCATCTCCGCCATTCTTGTGTCTGCACCTAGGCGCATGATCGAGCCTTTCCCGAATTGTTTTTCAATTTGTCCTAGAGCGGCATCAATGGCCTGCTTTCTTTGGTCGGTTTCTTTCTCGATCGTTTTCTCGGATTTCTCTTTTTTCATACCTTTATGATTCTCCTAACTTGGTGTTCCAAAGAACTAGGTAGGGATCTGCGGACCTTTGGCCCAAAAAATCTTCCCACACCAGGAAAAATCGAGATGGCTTGTTTTGCCACTATCTCTTTCTCATCTTGTTCTTTTTCTCTTCCGTTCTGATCTGATTATGTCAGATTGCCTGGACAAAACGGAGATTTACACAGAAATTTTTTCAAATTATGTCTGATTTCTTCCAAACAAACCTACATATCCGGTAAGTACTTGTATAGTAAAATTTTGGAACGGAAAAAAGAAAAATGAGCCGATTGTAAGTCTGTATGACGCCTTCTCCACTTGAAGTTCAGCTCCCTCCACATGCCACCCCACAGATGACCGAATATTACACCATGTTTCGCACATACCTGAAGATTGAAAAAAATTACTCGGAACATACGTTATTCGCTTATCTTAGAGATATGAAATTTTTCTTTGAGTTTTGTTTAAAAGAGGAAATCGATTTTCTTTCAGTGGATGTGCTCGATGTTAGGGGATACTTTGCGGATTTAAAAACCACCAAAAAATTGGACAAAAGAACTCAAAGTCGCAAACTTTCTTCTCTTCGCACTTTTTATAAATATTTATTTCGGGAAGGTAAAGTACCTGCGAATCCAATTCTTTCGGTAAGTTTTCCTAGAACGAAAAAGAAACTACCTAAGAACTTCACTCAAATAGAGACTGAAGATATTTTGGACTACCATACAGAAGAAAAATCGACGTCTTTAAACAAAAGAGATAAAGCTATCGTCGAAATATTGTATTCGACTGGTCTTCGCGTATTTGAGCTTGTGAATGCGAAACTCAGTGATCTAAATTCTGAATTAACGAGCCTTAAAGTATTGGGAAAACGAAAAAAGGAAAGATACGTTTTTATTGGGGAAGAGGCAAAGTTTGCATTGGGTGAGTATTTGGAAGAAAGAGGCACCCATCCAAAGGCGGAAGAGATTTTTTTAAACCAACGTGGTGGCAAATTGACTACGAGAGGGATTCGTTATATATTAGCGGAGCGAAGATCACTGATGGGTATGGAAAAACCGATTACACCCCATAAATTTCGCCATACTTTTGCGACGGATTTACTTAATGCGGGAGCAGACATTAGAGCCGTACAAGAGTTATTGGGTCACTCATCTTTATCTTCAACGCAAGTATACTTAAGTGTATCGCGGGATAGACTGAAAGAAGTCTACAGGAATGCACATCCGCATGCCAAGAATAAAGCCTAGACGTTCCAAATATAAATAGAATCTGTCCGATCAGTCCAAGTGAGAGGAAATGGGATTTTACGAAGTTTGATATCTTGTTCTTTTAAGTAATTTCGAAGTTCTCTATCTCGGAAGACACGCTCACTAATCGAAATTTCGCCTGAATTAGTTTTGTTCTGCATTTTTGCGGCGTAATTGACTGTGTTTCCAAAATAGTCGATATTGCTGTTGAGATTGACCGCCAAACAATTGCCAGTATGAATGGAAACCCTGATACGAACAGGCGTATGTTTGTTTTCTGGATGGAACCATTCCTGCATTTCTTTCCCAGCTTTCAGCGCGTAGACCGGTGACGGAAAAGAGGCCATGATGGCATCACCTATGGTTTTGATAATTGTTCCTTTCTCTTTTTTTACGATCGCATACGCCTTGATAAAGTGTTCTCTTACTTGTAAAAAAGCCCCATGATCCCCGACCGTTTCATAAAATTGAGTAGAGCCAACGATATCTGTGAAAAGTAATGTTTGAACACCGATATCTAGTTGTAAGTTGGTAGCGATGGCTTCTTCAGAAAAAATATCTCGGAATTCGTTGAAATTAAAGAGTTCTTTGGGACGTAAACTGAATTGGTCTTCCCTTCGTTCTTCCAACACGATCGTGATTGGACCTGATGATTCGTTTTGAAAAACGAGGTTCGGCTTTGATTTTACAAATATTTCATTTTGTTTGTCTTCATCTAACCATACAATTTCTCTATCTGCGTGTTTTTCATCGACCTCTACAATCTTGAATTGGTTTTCACCTTTTTTTCTAAGTCGAAACACTCCATGATTCAAAAGCAGATGTGAAGAGAATGCTTTGCCTGGTGGAACAGACTTTGATAGAAGGATATGTTTTTTGGTAGCAGGTTCTGCGGCACAAAAAAACTGTTTTTCTACGATTCGAATCGAAGGATGAATGTGAAAGGTGACTTCAATACCTGTTTGGCCTGTTGTTTCAAAATCGATTCCACATGCTTCGCAATTATCTTTCTCAGGCAGTTCTCCCAATTTTTGAAGTGATGTGCGAACTCCTCTACAATGCGGACAGATGACATCCCAACTCAAAGTGAAAAGTCCATGCCTACATCCATATAAAAATAATTTAAGTGCCTCTTCGAAATCAATTTTTAACTTTTTGCTAATTTCTTTGACTCGAATCCGATACAAATCATTATCACCGGTCTTTCGAATATAATCATATACCGAATCAATAACTTCTTCTTTGATTCCTGATTTGATTAAATTTGACTTTTCTTGGTCTAATTTTTCAGGATGAAGCCATTGCACATCACCTACAAATGATGTGGGATTTTGTATGAGATTGGATGATTCATACGCGGCATTGGCACGCACTTGAATTTCTCTTTGGATTTCTTTTAGGGCTAGGTCAAAACTCTTTTGCACGTTGGGAATTGAGATTTGTAATAACTTTCGCATGAAAATATTTTTCGGAATGAAGCCAAAATAGATATATAACCTAGATCTTGTCTCTCCATACGGCTCTAAGAGAAATCGACTTCGTAAGTAATGAGTGAAACCTTTTGTGTAAATGCGTGCATTGCCGATTTCTTTGAGGTATTCCCACTCCCACGGAACTTCTTCCCATTCCAATTGTATGCCTACTTGTTTGGCGGTGCCGTGCAATCGTCCTTCTATTTCTTCATACTTGAATTTTGGAAGTCCCATCCTATAATTGAAAGAGGAGGTATCAATCAAATAGGGCCAGATATCTTCTCTTGATACTTTGAGTTCAAATTCCCATAACGAATCAATCGGCGTTGAAAGTTTTAACCATTTTGGATCCCAAGGATACTTTGATAGTATATAATTTATATCAATCATAATCTGTGTAGGATAACTTTCGCCTTCCCTTCGTTATTTGCAATGACTTCTAGAATTCCATTTTGATCGCCCATGATTCTACAGTTTAGACATTCCGACGAAACGCCTTTGGGATAAACAAATCTCGGAATTACAATGAGCGTAGGAGCGTTGATTTGTGTGTCTACTTGCCATTCAAATACAAAGGTGCCGGAGGATTGAATAAACTTCATTTGGAGTGGGGTCCCTTGGGTCGCGTAGGCATATGGCCTACAAAAACCTTCGATAGCGCGACCACCACCACCATACAAATCCACATCGGCGCCAGGAATCTTTTGGTCTTTTGAATAGATGCTTAAATCTTCCTGGTTCCAGCCGTCGCCCTTCATCAAATCATTTTCATTGGAAGCTGTATAGTTCCAAAGTGTATTATTTAAAAAGAGAGTGTCCATTGCATCATACATACAAGTCAGCGCAAGGATATGGCTTTTCCAAATTTTATGTGAGCGTATTCCAGCTTTCCATTGTTTGTAAGCCTTTCCTGCTTTCAGATCAAACGGAATGCCAAACTCTCCGATCAGTGTGGGAATTCCATTTGCGATTTTGGAGCTTGCATCTTTAATCCGCGATAGATGTCGGACATACATCTTTACAACCCCACCTTTTCCGAAGACAGGTACCTTAAATATTGGATCAATGGTGATGGGATAGACAAACTTTTTGAAAATGAGAGTTAACAGGTCATACCAATGAGTCGCATTGACAGAGTTTGGTGGAAGTGGAGCATTGAACTCCGGTTTCATGATTCCATCTGCGGCCTCTCTTTCTGCAAATGTCATCCAATCCTCTCGCAATGATCGAATGGTATCTCCCACCTTACGAATAAAAGGTATCATATAATCTCTATCAAAATCGATCGGTTGACCATTTACATTTTGAAAGAAATCATTTTTTTCGATAAAGGGAGTTCCGTCTTTTGTGAGTGTCCACGCACCCTCCAATTGGAAAGGGTCACCGGGTGAGTTGTCAGTCCAGATTGATATTTTGTTCGGATTGATTTCTTGGTTGTAGGCTGGAACGTATCCTCCCTTTAAAACAGAAAGTTTCAGGTATGGTAGTTCGATGGTATGTCCATGTGAAGAAAAAAGTGCATCGATCGGAGACCAAGCCAATCCAGGTTTTGCTGGTTCTTCTGCAGTGCCTTTTAATCCTCTGTCATTCATGGCTCGACCGATAAAACCTTTACCTGGTTCGTTGAGAGAGTCAAACCCGAGCACATGATCAAAATGTAAGATACGTTTTCCAACTTCTATCATTGAGTTTAAGTAATGACTTTGTAAATAATCTTGGACATTCATTCCATCGATCATAAATGAAGGAGCAAAATCTTTTCCACCGAAGAATAATGTCCACATGATCGCATTGGCACTAAAACGATAGTTTTGTGACCAGCACATAGTTGGGTAATTGTTTTCTTGTCTGGTTCCAGGTTTTGAATAATCGTATCTGCCCTGCATTACAATTGCCGCATCAGCTTCTGTGAATTTTGTAAAATCCATACCAATCTTTTCAAAAAGCCAGCCTGGTGCCCCGTCACCTCCTGACATTCTCGACCAAACGTCCTGATGAAAGTCTATGAATAGGTAAAATCCATATTCCCCAGCCAATCGCACAATTTCAGTTAGGTAGTCTAGATACTCTATATCGTACAAACTTGGACCTTTGTGTTCCACTGCTTCCCAAGTCGTAAGAAGTCGCAGACAATTGAATCCCCACTTTTTCAAACGCAAAAAATGTTCATCGGCTTCCGCTAAGGGAAAAGGCCTTCCAATGAAACTGACATCAAGATGGTCCTTGAAATCTGTGGGAAAATGGGTTCCGCCATTTGGGTAGGGAACTTTTGTATCACCGCCGAGATTGACTCCTCGGAGGATCACCTTACGGCCTTGCGGATCGGTAAACCATTCACTAGTTGCTTTCAATCGGTTCATTGGAAGGATTCGTCCTTTGTTTGGAAAAGTTGGTAATAACCTAAAAGAAAATAGAACATGATGAGGACTTCATCATCTTGAAAGTAACATTGTAATAATCCAGAAAAGAAAAATCCAGAAAGTGAAAGGACCATAAATAAATGTTCTCGTGGAAGTTGGTTATTTAGCATACCAAATACGATAAAACCACCTAGCAGGAGATATAAGACAACTTGCGGGATTCCAAAAATGGTCGCCAAATGAAAGTAATCATTATGGGCATGACCTCTTTGTGTGACTTCGTAGAAGTAGGCAAGTTCAGGATGTTCAAGTTCTTTTGCCTTTCTAGCAATTTCGATTTCTTTGGGGTAAGCGCCTGCACCGATTCCAAAAATTGGATTTGATTTGATCAGAGGGAATGTAGAATCCCAAATAAACGTCCGTCCCGAATCTGTGTGTTTTTCAGATCCAAAAATGGGTTGGATTATTTTTTGTATGGGAGATGGAACAAAGTATAAAACTCCCAAACTGATAACAACAAGAGCCAAAAGAGCCAGTACATTTCGAATCGTCTTTTTAGAAAATTCTTTATTGATAATTGTTAATATATAGATGCCTAGCAATATACTTACCGCCGAACCTAGCATCGCAGAACGAGCGCTATTGAATAAAAAAACAATTGTAATTAAAAGAAATGATATCGTACGAATGAATTTTTCTTTTATTTGAAGGTGTTGTTTCCAAGCGTCATAGGCTTTGAAAAAAAAGAAAGGAAACACAAACGATGTAAGTCCACCAAAAGTAAGGTGTGTGTTCATGAGTCCGATAGGAAGGTAAAGGTCTATCCCCCAAAAAGATCCATAATGGTGTTGGAAAGGCCAAGTGAGTGAGTTCCGGTAAAGGTCAGATATGATGCGTGACAAACGTGTTTCGGAAAAAATGGAAACGAAGCCAGTTACGAGAATTGTGTATGCGAATATTTGAAAGGCTTTGGAGATCTTTGTTTTGTCGTCTTCCTTTACACCTTGCAATACGAAAAATGCAGAGACCAAAAAGATATCTTTCAATTCCCCTTTCCATGCAAGTGCGATCGCCGATGTATCAAATCCATTGGCAAACATATGGTAAATGAAAGAAAGTAACTGCCATGAATAAAAGGAAACCAATAGAAGGAACACTCCCGAGCGAATGTTTCCTTTTTCTTTTAAAAACAAATAGGACAAAAAAGAAAGAATGAGAAAAAGCTGGCTCAAAGAAACTGAAATAGCGCAGGAAATGATGGACAAACAAAGAAACGATAAATAGGATCGGTATAACATTTCTGTAGCTTAGCCTATAGGAGTGATTCATTTTGTAAAGAGGTTCCGCTTGAGAGTTCTTTATTTTTCTGATACTTTCCTTCCCAAAACTGACGGAGTCGCTGTCTCTATCAAAAATTTCTCCGAACTTCTTACATTACGCGGTCATGAGTTTACCATTTGTGCCCCCAGATACGGTGAAGATGATTTCGAAAGAATGGGTGACAATATCCATGTCATCCGATTTCGGTCTGGTTTTTTGCCAAGTTATCCAGATATCAAAGTAGTCCTACCATCCCCAGGCAAAATCAAAAAAGTCATCGAAGAATTTAAGCCGGACATCATACACATACATACCCCTGGGCTCATGGGTCTCTATGCGATCAATGCGGCCGAGAGGTATGGTATTCCAACCATCGGCACCTATCATACTCTGATGGCTGAACAAGAGATGTATGTTTCCTTTTACAGATTGTTTAAACTAGATAAACTGTTTTTAAAAATAAACAAATTTAAGAAGAAACTCAATATCGATGAGTTGGACAAATTTGTAAAATTTGAAAATTTCAATATTCGTAAAAAAATCATTTTGAAAATTTGTAATGATTTGTATAACAGATGTGATGTTGTAATTTCTCCTAGTCATCTCATTAAAGAGCAACTGATTGAATACGGGATCCATCGACCGATTACCGTTGTGTCCAATGGGATGGACTTAAAACGATTTACCGGAAAGGTAAAGTCTCTAAATACTGACGCACCAAAAATTTTACATGTAGGTCGTATCTCTTACGAAAAAAATTGTGATGTTGTCATCAATTCGTTTAAGCTTGTAAAGGAGAAGTTTCCCAAGGCAACCCTTACGATTATCGGTGAAGGACCCGCGATTGAATCATTAAAACGACAAGCTGAACACTTAGAAATACAAAACGATGTTATTTTTACTGGTTTTGTTCCCAATGCAGAGTTACACAACATCTACCCACAATATGATTTATTTTTAACTGCCTCTACAATGGAAACACAAGGTTTGGTAGTTCTCGAAGCAATAGCTTGTGGATTGCCTGCGATTGGTGTAGATTCATTTGCATTACCCGAACTCATTCACGATGGTAAAAATGGTTATATATCGCCACCGTTTGATGTGAAAGACCTTGCCGAAAAAACCGTGATGTTGCTATCAGATAAAGAACGTTATTCTGAGTTTTCTAAACAATCCATCCAGATTGCATCCGAACACGAAATGGACAAATGTGTCGATGACATGGAACAAGTTTATGAAAAAGTGATTGAAGCGATGAAAGGCAAAGAGAAAAAAATGAGTCTGTTTGAAATGTTAATGGACTTTATGTAAACAAATCTTTGTTAAACGGAGCCTTTGAGGGTGATCACAAGTCTAGATCCCTTCCACTGGGCTCCTAGCTTTTGTTCGATCTCATCCTTCATCATCGTATGGACTTTTGATTCAGTTTCTGGATCCAAATACACATCGATGATCTCTCCCGTTTCTTCATTCAATGCGTGGTGGTGTTTGTCAGTGTTGGAGTCAAAGTGAGTAATCCCACTTTTGAGTTCAAGTGTGCCAATCACACCCTTTTCAGAAAATAATTTGAGGTTATTGAATACTGTTGCACGAGAGGCATGAGGGAAATGTGCATTGACTAAGTTAAAAACATCTTCAGCCGTTAGGTGTTGGTGCTGGGAAAGGATTAAATGAGCCATCTCTAGGCGTTGGGATGTGGCTCGAATGCCAAAAGACTCCAATTTTTCTTTCGTTTTTTGGTAGTTTTGATCCATTTCTGAAAGACTCCCTATTGCTCATTTTTTGTCAATAATTAGACTAAATCTAAATGGTATTCTGCGGGATTAAAGTTTGGAAATTACGATCGATTTGATGATTTTTCCATCATTTGATTCCTCGTAGACCACTTCTGATTTTAAGGAGCGAATCGGCATATACAATTGTATGGATTCAATCAGCTCATATGCCTTCAATGTATAATCCAAAATCGTAATCACGAGCCCCAGATCGATGAATCTCTCCCTGGAAATCTTTTTTAATTCCGTATCTTTTGAAAGAATCAGCCATTTGTAGACCCGAGAGGAACGATTTGCCGTCAGGATGTGGTCGATGTCCAATTTTGCTTGGGGGAGTTCCGCTTTCACTTGGTCAAATCTGATCTCCACTGGCTGATTCTTAATGCGGACGTTTTCTAGTTTTTTAGATAACTGGAGGTCAAAATAATCATCATCTACATACTGCATTGTCTCACAAGTGGAGTAAACCGTGTCACAAAGATTACCGTAATTTTTATGAAAGAAGAATATGAGCAATATGTCATGGTTTTTGGGATGATACAAAACCTTTGCATTATAATTTTCCATTCGTCCATAGAGAAAAAAAGACTTAAATCTTCGATACAAATTCATGGAAATACCTAATGCATCACTAAACATCGGTATGTCGGATAGGCCCATCCCCTTATAACCGATATAATATGGTTCAAAGTGGACATTACCTTGTCGTTTGGCTATCTCTCTAAAGTATTCGAGGAATGTGTCCATTTTCGGATCATCGATTTTGATTTTGGGAACAGCAACTTCGACAACAATTTTACCATTGTTTTTTCCCAAGGCTTCCCATACTGAATCGATGACTTGATCCTCTCCAGTATAAGTCAACTTGAGACAGCTCTCATTACAAGAAATCTGTTCCTCATACTTCGCTTTATTGGGTGAAGGAAGCAGGTTTTCGATATAACTTGAATCAAACGGATCGTCTGGAGTAGGAGAGGTTCGAGTTGGATCTGAGGAGAGTTGGTGGAAACACAACCAAACGACTGTAAAAAATGTAGCTTTTGTTAAAAATGTTTTTTGAAAAAGTCGATTACTTAAAGCAAAAAAAAAGCTTACCATAACGTATTTACGTTTTGCAATACTCGAATGCGTCGAACAACATCCAATGGATCGATCATTTCCATACAAGCATGATCCCCGCGCCAACATTTTACATTTCCGTATATGGAACAAGGCCGACAAGCAAGTTCAACCTGTAAAACGCCAGTATCTTCTTGGGCAAAAGGTCCAAAACCCGAAATCGGATGTGTGGTTCCAAAAAGTCCAATGACCGGCTTTTTGAGCAATGCCGCTATATGAACGTTAGATGAATCCATCCCAATCATCACATCCAATCTGTCCATAATTCCAAGTTCACCCCGAATTCCGAGGTGTGCTCCATGCACAATATTGACTCTGGCTTCATTATTTTTTAAGACTTCAAGCTGGGATGCTTCTTCTTTCCCGCCAAACAAAAATATATGGCAATCCGGAAATTCTTCTAAAATAATCTTTGTAAGTAGTATGGATTTTTGAAAACTCCACTCCTTTAATGCATGACCCGCAAACGGTGCAAAGCCGAACCATTGACCGCTTTTTTTATCTAAGCCGATTGATTTGAAGTATTCCTTCGCAAAAATTTTTGATTCGCCGTCTACATTGAGCCATGGACCTTTTCGTATGGGTGCTTCAAATCCGGCCTTTTTAAAAACATTGAGATAACGGTCGACGGTATGAGGAAGTTTGTCTAATTTTTTATTGAACCTACGAGTTTGGCGATCTTTTTCTCTTCGTCCCTTGACGATCCGAAAGGATGGAACTTTCTTCAGCATAAAGAAAAATGAAATCATTCTGGATCTAACCGATCCATGTAGATCAATGATTTTGTCAAAGGGTCCTAATTTTTCGATTTCGCGGAATAATTTCCAGATACCGATAGGTCCTTTGTATTTTTTTAGATTGATACCTAAAACATTTAGATTCGGGATATTGTAAAAAAATGGAGCAAAGTTGCCGCGAGTAACGACCGTAAGTTGGGTGTTGGAGTATTTGGCGGCGATAGCAATGAGTGCTGGAGTGGTTAGAGCCACATCACCCATTGCTGAAAATCTTAAGACCAATAAATTCATGTTTTGGCTTTGTAAAGAGAAGGGTTGAGATTTTGATCGTTGTACATTTTCATTTGACGATATACTTTGACTCGTTTGTCTCCGTTGGCATAATCAAGTAGTAGTTCGTCCAAACAGACTTTTAGGTCGGATCTTTGTTCCAAAAGAATGTTCAATTTCGCTGAACATTTTTCAATATGTTCTTTAGAAGCGCCTGCATCTGTTCGGCGAACCTGTTCGTCCATATGGTAAATTTTGAGTTCAAGAATGCTCATCCGATCGAGCAACCAAGCAGGTGATTCCGAATTGAGTCTTGCTCCCGGCTTCGGTTTTATTTCTTTGAAAAGATCGATTACAAAGTCGTCTAATTTTTCAACCATGTCCGTTCTGTCTTGGTTGAGTTTGTCGATCTTACGTTTGAGGGCGACGACCTCTTCTAAGGCTATGTCTGGTCTACGAATTTCGTCTTCGATATGCCATTGGATGGTGTCGACGTGATTCTTGTGGTAAAGAGTGTGTTCCAATGAATTGTCAGGATAGGGATTGGTATGAGGTGCTTCCTGTTTATGCCAATCAGCAACAGAAGTTTGAAAGATAGAGACTGCTTTATTTGCATCAAGTTTCATCATTTTCTCTTTTTTGTATGCTTCATGAGAGGAGAGTGAATTCAATCTAAATATTATGTGTCTAGTCGCTATTGCTTACAAAAAATGGCCAGGTTTCCCCATTATGATCCTTGCCAATCGGGACGAATTTTTTGACAGGCCTGCATCTGCCGCCGACTTTTGGAACGAGAATGCCTCGATTTTAGGCGGTCGTGATTTGCTTTCCCAGGGGACTTGGTTCGGTGTGACCAAATCGGGACGCATCTCTTTCATCACAAATAGGCGCGATTTTCGTGAGGCAAAGCTATCTTCACCGATCTCGCGTGGTAAACTCGTTGAAAATTTTTTAAAATCTGATATGAGCCCTTCTAAATATGAGCGATCTTTACAGCCAGATTTGTTACGTTATGAAGGTTTCAATTTGTTTGTGATGGACCCAAACGAAGCACTTTGTATCTCAAATCGAGGGCAAGCGACTGTATCGGTTGAACCAGGTTTCCATGCATTGAGCAATGCGTATTGGAATACGCCTTGGCCAAAAACCGAACGTATCCTTTCCAAATTTCAAAGTCTATCGGAAGAAATGAGCACTCAGGTTTCTTTGGACGAATTTGTATCGAAAAGTTTTGGAATCCTCAACGATCAAACATTCGCAGAAGAATCGAACCTACCTGATACTGGAATTGGAATTGAGAAAGAAAAAGTGTTATCGTCGATTCGAATCAAGTTGCCCAATTATGGAACTCGAGTGAGCACGATTTTAACGGTTTCGGATCAAGGAGTATGTAACTTCTGGGAAAAAACATTCCAAGATCCCTTTTCTGAGACAGGTGAAACAAAACACTTTTCCTTTCAGATCATCCAGTAGTTCTGAGTCCACTAGCAATGGCGTTGATACTCAATAAAAGTTGATCTAACAAAGATTCGTTTTCAGGAGTCTTGCGCCATTGTCTCAATAATTCAACCTGCATCAAGTGAAGGTTGTTTAATCCTTGGCTACGAAGTGCAAGGGTCTCCAACATGCCTGGGCGACTCTCTTCGATAGGAATCTCTCTCAATTCATCCAGCATAGTCTTTGTGATATCATACTCGTTTTTGATTTTGGAAAGTATAGATGTTTTTAATTCTTGGTCCTCAACAAGATTCGCATATTCTGAAAAAATGGATGGATTTGCAGAGTAAAAACCTGTTTCGATATTTCGGATGATGTAGTTCAAAAAATGCCATTCTTTGATCTCAGATTTGAGCGTATCAAATTGATCAGCGTATTTTTCTTTTAATTGTTGTAGGGCACTTCCCACACCGAACCAATTTGGAAGGTAAAATCTCGACTGGTTCCAACTAAATACCCAAGGTATCGCCCGAAGATCTTCGAATGTCCTTTTGCCTGTTCGTCTTGCTGGTCTAGAGCCAATTCTTGATCTTTCGATCGCATCAATCGGTGTTGCTTGGCTAAAGAATTCCAAAAATCCTTCGCTCTTTAACAGGCGATTGTAAACAACTGATGTTTCTTGCGCTAATGCCTTTACGATGGGAAACGCAGGATGTTGTTTTTTTGGCATATGTTTGTGGCGTAGTGTAACTTTCGTTGTAGTGGCTAAAAAAAGCTCCAAATTATAAGCCGCATTGATTTTATTTGCAAATTGTTGTGCTATCGTTTCCCCTTGGACTGTCATTCGAATGTTTCCAGTTAGGGAACCGTGAGGGAGAGCATCTAAAAATTTGTGTGTTTTGCCACCACCACGACTGATTGTACCGCCGCGACCATGAAAAAAACGGATCTTGACTGGTATCTTATTTGCAATTTCTGTGAGAGCACTTTCCGCCTCATAGAGAGACCATTGGCTAGCAAAGATACCGCCATCCTTGTTAGAATCGCTATAGCCTAACATCACTTGGATGGTGTTATCTTTAAGAGAAGCTTTGACAATCTGGTGTGAAAGATAAGATTCAAATATTTTAGGTGCTCTTTGGAGGTCATCTATGGTTTCAAACAGTGGGACGACAGGAAACAAACTGGATAAAGAACCGTCTTGATTGTGACGCAGGAGTCCAGCTTCCCTTAAAAAAATATAAACAAGGAGTAAGTCGGACACTTCTTTTGTCATACTCACGATAAAAGATCCGATACCTTCAGAGCCGAATGATTTGCAATGATCGCCAATGATCCGATATGTTTTGAGGAGAGATGTGCTTTCGTCGGGGAGGGGAGTGTCTGGTAACAAAAACGGTCTCGGGCTTTTTAATTCATTTGTGAGAAACTGGATTTTTTTATCTTCTGTCCAAGATTTATAATTCCAATCTGACTCTCCCGAGGCTTTTAATATTTGTTCAATGACATTGGAATGGTAGGCAGAATTTTGGCGAATGTCTGTTTTTGCTAGGTGGAATCCAAATAAAATTAAGAGCCTTTGGATGGGGAATATCAATCTTTCTGCCAGACGAGTGGCACCTAATTCCAAAAGACTTTCTTTGAGAGAGATCAAGTGATTTTGATAGGAATATAGGTCTAAGCCAGTCTCCAATAAATGCTTAAGGAAAAAACAATACTGTCTCCATGGCTCACCCAAATTTTTGGAAACAATCTCACCCATAATGTTCGGATGGGATTTGTTCCAAGTTTCCAATTGGGAATTGAGCTTTGCTGGAGGTGATTGCAATCGTTCGGATAAAGAAAGTGCAAAGGCAAGTGATTGGATTTTTTCGATGTGAAGGGATCTTCCGAATTTTGAAAATCCTTCCAAGGTTTCTCTTGTGACTTCTGGAGTGACGAAAGGGTGTCCATCTCTATCTCCACCAACCCAATTTCCAAAAGAAAGATTGGGGAGTTTGTCTGGATCACGAAGGGAATTTAAATCACCACCTAATTCCTGCCATGCTTGTTTCAGCCTTTCATCTACAAGTGAAACTGCTTCAGGAAATACATTCACCAAATAGTATTCGATGTTCTTTCGTTCGCTTGCGATGTCTGGTTTTTGTAAGTAGATCTCACCCGTTCTCCACAATCGCTCCAAAATCAATTTGATGTCTTCGCGGATCTGATGCTGTTCGTACTTTGTCCACATCCCATTCTCTCGTTTGACGAGAAGGAGATAAAGCTGTCTGTGCATAGCAAGAACTGACGCACGTTTTGCTTCTGTTGGATGGGCTGTAAGAACTGATTCGCAAAGTATCTGAGGGAGAGTGTCTGCAATGTCAGAAAAAGTGAGCCCGTATCCCAAACATTTTGCGATGGTTTGTCCCCAAAGACCGGGAATGTCGGAAAGTCCCTTTTTTTCTTCGATTTCTCTTCGGTACTGAGCCGCCGCATTTTCTTCGACCATATTGAGTAGTTGGAAACAAAGGCTGAAGAGTTCGGCAGTCTTTGAGGGAAGAACTTTCGGTAGCACCCGAGTTCCGTCTTCGCTGTGTTCAAAGGGGATCAACTCGCATAAATGGGATTCCCCACAACTCTCTAGAACTTCGCGAAGAGCATGAAAAAGAAATTGGAGGTCACTTTTGACTTTGGATTGGGACATAGGTTTTTAAAGATTTATTCGTTCGCATTCGTTTGGCAATTGTCTTTTCGTGGGGAATCTGCATTCATTCGAGTTTGATATACGTGTTGTACGCAGTAGGATCATTCCCCTAAATTTGAAAACCAGATCGACTGACTCGATCTTTCTGAATCCCGACGGTTCCATTCGCGAAGTCTAATAACGAATCTGAGTCATCAATCATTAAGGTCTGGCAAGTTACTTTTTTTCAATAGTTGTTGATCGATCGAAATATCAAAAAGAGAAAATGCGATTTTATTCACTAATTTATAATATTCTTTTTTATATATAATCTAAATTAATTTTCAAGAACTGGTATATATTAGACAAGGAAAGTATTTTAGAAACTTCCCTTAACCTCCAATCTGGTCTGATTTGGTAAATCTGGAATTATATAGTGTTTTTTATCTGTCTTCGAATCAATAATGATATAGTCAGTTTTTAATAAATGATTTAAAAAATAAAAATCTACTTTGTATTTTCCATAGGGTAATTTTGCTTTAAAATTTCCATCATAATCAGTTTTGCTAATGTATTTGCCTGGATTGAAGATGATTGTTAGTCCGTAGATTGGCTCTTTGTCCGAATCCCAAATCGTATTTCCCTCTAAGAAAACATATTTAGTTTCGATGTTATCCCCTTTCGCTAATAATAAAGATGAGAAATCCGTCCCAGGAAGAATTGAATCAATATCAAAAATAATATAAATACAAAACATGCTAAGATATTTAAGTATTTGATTCATTTTTTTAAATTTGTGAGCATATCGACGAGTTAAAAGTATTTCAACATCATTCTCAGGAATATTGTTTTCAATCTTGACTTAAAAGGTACATTTTCGATAGCGAATACAAGGCAATACATCGATGATTTATTTTTAAAATTCAATACTTAATTTTATCATGTCCTTACAAGTGATACCATTTTCTATGATAATTTCTGGATAATTTCTTGAAAAAAAGTCTCGATCGATTGAGGAAATTCTAAAACCAATTTTCTGATATAATAACAACTGATAAATACTGGAATTGCCAGTTCCAATTTCAATTACTTTTGTTCTATTATTTTTCTCAATATTCAGTACAAAGTTTATTAATTTCTTTCCTAAACCTTTGTTTTGATGTTCTTCTTTAACTGATACGTTCATAATTTCTTTTTTAGATTGGTCTATTTTTTTAATAACTAAAATTCCAATAGTTTCATTATTGATCATTGCAGTATAAATTTCACTATCTATTAAATATTCGTTTATTTTTTCAATAGACGGATCGGCTAATAAAAGAAGTTCGTAGTGAAAAGGATTAACTGAGAGGATTTTCTTTATTTCGGCATCCATAAAAATAAACTCTTCATTCCATTCTTAAAGATCATTCTGTTTGCTCTACTGATGGTTCGTTCATAACAGTTGCAGTGGGAGCCGAAGCCGGTGCGGATTTACCTTCCACAAACGTTGCTTTCACTCGTTTGGAAACGATCATATACGGAATCCAAATCATAGCACCAAATATGGACGTCACAAACTCTTTGAGTGTACTTGTATCAAACATAGGTTCATCTTTAACTACAAACGAACCTAACCATGCATCCAGTGGGATGAGTATGATGGGCAAAATTGCAAGAATGATATATGCTTTTGGAAATCGATAGTGTTTGGTGAAGAATAGGTAGGACACAAAAATGGAAGCGAGTATGATTGTGAAATTGTATATGGCTTCAAAAATCAGTAGGGGTTTCCATAAGGGATGATAGGAATCTGTGCCTGGTGTCGTTAGGTATTCGAAACTACCGTCTGTAAAAATATTGTAAAAAAGTGGCCCCACTTCGATGGCAAGTTTGATGGGCGATACAACAAGACCGATACCAATCAAAATCAGCCAGCCATGCATTCCTTTTAGATTTTTTTCTGTCTCCAAACTATGCCCCCTAACGAAATTCTAAATCTCGCAATGAAATCTAAGAAAGTCATTTCGTTAAGAAATCGTCAGCAAATTTACTTTTTTCTTGCTCAAATAAAGCAAAATATTTAGTTTTCCTTACCTAATGAATGTTCTACATTTCCTCCAACGCGTAATTCTTCTTATTTTTTTGATGTTACCTTTCCACTGTAATGCATTGTACGATTTGTTGTACGAGCCTTTCTACGTCCATGAGTATCACCTTGAAAATGGACTGTCAGTATATCTAAGTGTAAATCGTAAAGAGCCGATCGTAAAAACATCCATTTTAGTCAATGTTGGATCTGCAGAAGACCCAGAAGATGCAACGGGGCTTGCTCATTATTTGGAACATTTGATGTTTAAAGGTACAAGTAAAATTGGAACTACCAATTTTGAGAAAGAGAAGCCACTTTTAGATCAAATTCAAAATTTATACGAAGACTACCGTCAAACGACTAACGAGTCGGAAAGAAAACAAATCTATGCAAAAATTGACGCAATTTCCTTGGAAGCGGCAAAGTTTGTGATTCCGAATGAGTTCTCCCGAATGCATAGCCTCTTAGGGATTACAGATTCCAATGCATTTACATCTAATGATCGCACTTATTATGTAGCGACTGTGCCTTCCAATCAAATCAAAAATTTTCTCCAATTGGAGTTGGAAAGATTTAAAGATCCTGTATTTCGTACCTTTCATACGGAACTTGAATCTGTCTTCGAAGAACGGAACTTACGAGTCACAGATCTTTATTCGAATCTATTCAAACAATACCATTCCATCATGTTTCCCTCTCATCCCTATGGGGACAAAAGTCCAATCGGTACAGACGAACATTTAAAAAATCCCTCTATCAAAAAGATTCAGAAATTTTACGAGGACAATTATATCCCATCTAACATCGCAATCTGTATGTCAGGTGATATGGATCCAGACGAAGTCATTGGAGAAATCAAAAAGACCTTCGGTTCACTGACTTCCAAAATTCCGCCCAAAAAGTTAGAAATTCCGATTCATAAACCCTTGGAAGCGGAATCGAAGATTACAATCAACTCAAATAAAAAGCTATTTATTTTTGGGATTAAAATTCCAAAAGTATCGCCTTCAGTTCTTGCGGACGCTCAAACCTTGTCCTTACTTCTATCGAATGGATCGAACGGTCTGTTAGATGAGAGTTTGTACTATTCGCAAAAAGCATCATCTGTCTCTGTATCCATAACAGAATGGAAAGATTATTTTGTTTTAAATATATGGGTAGAACCAAACAAAACTTTAACTCTTTCTGAAACAAAGTCGTTGTTACTTTCCGCATTTCAAAAAATAGAAAAAGAAGAGATCGCAGACGAAACATTTCAATCCATCAAAACAAACCAAAGACTCAATTTATTAAAACAAAAAGATGATAACGACTACCGTTTGCAAGAAATGTCTGAGGCATTTTTATCAAATTGGAGTTATGATTTGATTCTCAAAAAATTCCAATCAGTAAACCAATCTAAGATTTCAGATTTAAGTCACATTGTTAAAGAGTATATAAACAAAAACATAGTTTCAATTGAGACAATCCCAGGAAAACCAAATTTTGTTTATATCAACAAACCACCCATCTCAAAACTACAATTTAGCGATGATGAAGAATCTAAGTTTAAACAGGATTTTTCCTATGAACCAAGCGATTCAATTTCCCCTCAATTTGCAGATTTCAGTCAGATCCAATCAAAAATCTATCCGAATGGAAACCAAATCATCCATCAAAAGAACAAACAAAACTCCTTATTTAAGTTTAAGATGATCATCGAACAAGGTGCTTGGATCAGTCCTTATCTTGCCATTTCTGTCGATTATTGGAAACACTTGGGCACTGACCTTTATACTGCAGGAGCATTATCCACAAAGTTCTATCTATTGGGATCTAGTATCAATATCCAGACAAATGGAGAAGCACTTGAGATAACGATGGAAGGAGAAGACGAACACTTTCTATCCTCTTTTCGGTTATTGGAACATTCCATCAAATCCGTCGCATCCTCCAAAGAAGTATGGGAAAATCATGTAGATAATTACCTTCACAATTTGGATCTTAAGAAAGAAGACGAAAGAGAGATTGATTCGGCTTTGCACGAGTATGCTCTCTATGGACAAAATAGTTTGCGATCTTTCCAGTCTTCAAAATCAGATTTAAAACAGTTTAAATCATCGGAAGCAATCAGTATATTAGGAAGTTTATTGAAATACAAATCAAAGATTACCTATTATGGCAATTTAGATTTCGATACATTAGAAAGTACGGTTTTGCAGGAATATACAAAATTAACATCGACCATCGATCCGAGCCATTTATCAAAAAAACAATATCGAAGTAGCAAAGAATCGACATTTTTTGTACTTTCGCGAAACAGGCCTCATGTGGAGCTCAATTATTTTTCACCGGTATTCCCCTCGGATCGTTTGGATCAGGCCTATTTTTCTATCTATAATTCTCTCTACAATGGTTTGACCTCTCCATTTTTTGTGGCGATGAGGGAGCAAACTGGTAATGCATATTCTGCAAATGTTTATCTGAGTTATCCCCAATTCACAAAAGAACCTGTCATTTGGTTTGTGAATCTCGCCTGTCAAGCCGACAAACTTGCCAATTGTCTACAAGATACAAATCAAAGTTTGAAATCTCCAAAAATTACCAATTTACGTTTTGAAGAAGCAAAGTTGTCTGCGATTCAGTCGACAAACACGATAAGAAAATCGAACACCTATTTGATCGATGAGTTTATCCGAGCACAAAGATTAGAGCTTTCGGAAGATCCAGATCAACTCAGCTATGAAAGGTTAACAGAAATCCAATGGAAAGATTTTGTTGACTTTACAAAAAAGATCAAAGATCTTTCCTCTTTTCAAATATCCGTTATTGGTGATCCTAAAAAAATGAATCGCCAAGTTTTAAGATCTCTCGGAAAAGTGGAAGAACTTACAGAAGCAAAAGTTTTGGGTAAGTAGGAGTTAGGTATGATCATCCAGCTAAAGTTAATTAGCAAAGAGTATAAGCATATCCGCATACTCACGATTGAAGGTATTCTTGCATTTTATTTAGTTTTTTTCAATTTGGGGAAACTAGACTTAGATCATTCCTTCGGTGTCTTCGACAAAATCGGATGGGCAAAAGACCTTGGATATTACCTTCAGAAAAAGTCTTATGAATCTAAGCTTATCAAACAAATCGAAGCCACGCCAAGTTTAGTTCGGGAAAATTGGGAACTTGGTCTTTTTTATTTGGACACTGAAAACAATCCCGAATTGGCGATTCAATATTTTACAAAAGGTTTTGAAAATGATGTAACCGGGAATTTCCCTTTTCAAAATAAAATTTTTGAATCCCATATTCGTTTGGGACATGAATTGTTTAAACTCGACGAGATGTTGTTTAAGTTTTGGGAATACGATTACACTCTTTATTCCAAGATTTGGCAAGAGAAGTATGAGAAAGCATTGAGTTATTATAATATTGCCATCGGTATGGAGAGCTCCTCTTTTTACAATGATCCAAGAACTGCAGAATTTTTTAATCTTGAGGGCAATCTTCGCCTATACGGAAATGATTTTGTAAATGCAGAAGAATCTTACAAAATTTGTATTTCCCTACAAAACGATAGAGAAGAGTGCTTTATTGGTTTAGCATTGGTTAAATTACGCAATTCTGCGAATTTTCCGGAATCAAAATATGCAATGGACAGTGAGGCTTACTCACTTATCCAAAGGAGTTTTGAAGCACATGAAAAGGAAGAGAAACTCCTCTCAAAACATGGTTTGTTTGAATATTGGGTTCAGTCACCCGCCTATCGAAAGGATCAAATGCCAAGAATTGAACTACTTGCTTCCGAACTGACGCAAAAAAAGACCGATATTGGATTGTATCAATATGTTTTGGGTTTGAGTTATTATGACAATTGGAAGGAAAAGTTAACACCTAAAATGTTAAAGAGCTTTGAGCTCGCGGCCGAGAAGGAACCGGATAGTTTGGACTACTGCATTGAATATGGTTATAGCTATGCGTATTACGAGGATTCGATCAAAGGCATTCAACTTTTAGAAAACTGTAAGCAGAAATTCACTCCCACATATCGTTTGTTATCATATCTGGGAGATAGTTATCTTCTTGCTGGAAACTACGAAAAGGCAAGAGAGAATCATTTGGAAGCTGAAAACAGTGAGACATTCAGTGGACAAAGAGTGCAAGCAGTGTCCAATCAAAACGCTTATTCCATTGGAAGGGCGAACTTACTTTTGGGCAATCGGAACGAAGGAATCAAATATCTAGATTTAGCTTGTAATGGGGGACAGGGTCTCAAACAAGCATGCTCTCGGTTGGCAAAGGAGAAGGAATAATGGAACAAACACAAACAGAAATCAGTAAAAATCGCATCCTACACAAACTATCTTCTCGAATGAATCTCTTTGGGAAGATTCTCATTGTGCTCGGGGTTTTGTATGTAATTGGCGGATTGGTGACGATCAAAGACAATTATGGAAACATTTTTGAAGGATTGCTTCAAATTGTATTAGGTTACATGACTGTCAGAGTTTCTATTCTTTTCAATAAAGCCTCACAGCTAGAAAATCCAACACTCGAAGATTTATATCATGCCTTTGAAGCAACGATCAAACTGTATACGTGGCAAGTATACTTCTATGGTTTCATTTTCTTTGTCGTACTCTTCACTTTGTTATCCTTAGCATGGACCAACCTCGCATGACATTCCTTCATCGATTCATGACTTCAAATCGATTCATGACTTCAAATCGATTCCAGCTGATTTTTTTTATTCTTGTTTTGATCGCTGGAAGTTATTTAGCAAGTGTTCGATACTTTATCAAAGATAAGTCGGATTTTGCATCCTTTACGGATGTAGATATTGATCATGTAAAGACATCAGTCATTCTTGCTGACGTCCGTACTGTCGAAATCGATAAAAGGGAAGCTAAGGTTGAATTGAGAATCTACTTAGCCGATGAATTGACGTTAAATCATAAAGCTGACACTCCCAAAGAAGAACTTCGTTTGATCTCATATAGTAGCAATGAAGAATTTTTATTTAAAGCAAAACAGCCGATTCGTAAAGTCTTAATCACATTGCCTTTGTTAGGCACGATTACTGATTATCCATTTGATACCTTTCAAACTACACTCGGTCTTGGGTTCTTCAGAAATGTTTCTGATCTCGAATCAGAGGGAATTCCACTTGTTTTGAACATGAAGTCACCTATTGCTCGGTATAAATTGGAATTTTTTGAAAAACAAGTGGAAGATTATTGGACCGATCGTAGGACGGGCAATGTGGATCGTTTGATTCAAGTAGCTAGGACCACGAGCAATCAATTTGTCTCCATGTTCATTATGGTCAGCATGTTTTGTCTTGGAATCATCATTCTTTTGATCACTGCGCGGATTTTGCTTTATAAAAAAGAAGTACATTATTATGAACTGATTTTGATTTCTGTTTTGTTGGTTGCCCTACCATCGCTACGGAATTCTCAACCAGGTATACCAAGTTTTGCGGTGCTTTCGGATTACCTGTCCTTCTTTTGGGCATCGGGATTAACAACCGTTTCATTAATTGTTCTCATCATCCATTGGCATTTTTTCAAAGAAAATACTGAATCAGAATAGGTTTAGGTTTTTTTAAGAACGGTAAAATCTAGAACAAAGTGATTTGATTCACTTTGTTCTAAACCTTGCAAGAGAGCCTGTGTTATAACCAAGTCCTTTAGCGTACTCTATGTATCCATTTTGTATGGCGGAGTCAATGGTATCGTTTCTCGAAAAAATCCACAAAAAGTTGGGGGTTGGCCCTCCAATCAATGCGGTCTGATAGTTTTGTCTGTCGATTCGAAGGATGATAAAATCACCGAAAAAGAACGGAAACGCAAAACTCACTTTTAATAATCCACGTTCTGGAGATGGTACGAGGGCAATGCCTTCGAGGACAACTTGGTTCCCTGTGGCATTGATACCTTCATTACGTACTCCAATGCTTCCATCACTCCTTGCCGTGTATGTTGCCATAACGTCTGATAGACCAGATTGAAAGCCATTATTGATCCTTTGCATTTCTTTCCAGGAACCGGTGAATCTTGTTAGATCTATATTTTTTTCTGCGTATTCGTCAAAAGGCGAGGTAGCAAAATATCCTGCCGCACCAATCAGTAGTAAGGGTGTGAGTGTTTCTATGTTCGAACTTTCGTTCGACCTTTGGCATTGATGGAAAGCCAAAGGAAAAAAAAGGCAGATTTTAAATAGAGAGATCTTGGGCATAAAATAACTTCAACTGTTAGACTTTGCTTGGACCTCCGAATTTGATTCTGTCAATTTTTTTAAAGCGAAACGCCCAATGATATGAATAAAAAACAAATCCAGCGTTAAGTGAATTGAAAATTAGAGCATAAAAAAAGCCCGAGAATTCCCGGGCTTTTTCATTTTTTTCGAACAAACGGTTTGTTCGATTTTTAAAAGCTTTTCGTTATGCGAAAAATCTCTTTTCAACTTCTTCTGGTAGTTTTTGTCCTGTGAGTTTTGCTCTCTGTACAAGTTCCCAGAAATATCTGTAAGTCGCACGGTCATGGAGGTCCCCGTCGTGTTGGATCGGTCCCCAATCTGCGTCCTGAGCTTTGATGAGAATGTCACAAGCAGTTTGTGTCTCAGCAAAGTTTGGTGCCATCGCATCCAGAATCGAATTGATTTGAGCTGGATAAATTGACCACATACGAAGGAAACCAAATTCATCATGAGCACGTTTTGCGTCTGCATATGTTTGGTAGATGTTTTTAAGATCGAGAGTCACGTTGTGAGCAGGGATCACTCCGTTCATCAGAGCCGCCGCAACGAGTGAAGCCTTTCCACGTCGGAGTAGTTCGTGATCAAATTGGCCAGGAGATTTCATACAGGAAGCAGGAATCGCTCCGTGGTGACCTGAGATAAAGTCCATAAGACCGAAATCCAAGACTTGCAACCATGGCATTGCCGCGATTTCAAAAACTTCAGCTAAGGCACCATGTGTCTCGATCAATACGTGGATTGGAATTTCACGTTTGATTCCGGCTTTTTTACAAGCTTCTTGGATGTATGTGATTTGTTCTTTGACTTGTGATGCTTTTGTTGGTTTTGGAATTGTGATATAAGCAATTACGTTTCCTGCACCAGGAACGATGATATCAACGTCACCTCTCCAGTGTTCGTTGGTATAGTCATGTATACGAACACCACTCATTTTATGTTTGTTAAGTTCTGAATTCTGGATACGAACAATCATTTCTGCGTGTTCTTTTTCTTTTCCAGTTTGCGCGCCGTCCTCGCAATCCATAGTGATGTCAAAAAGACCGCCCATTTTGTTTTGGAGTTCGAGTGCCTTTGTAATGAGTTTTTCGGATCCTGCGAAGTGTTCACATGCAGGGATGATCGGGAAAGGTTTTTCTCCTGCGAAAAGTGCGGATTGCGGGTGAGTGAGTGCCATTCAAATTACCTTTTTTGGGGATTTTTTACCAAGTTTTGAGAAAAAAGTGACAAAGCAAGGAAGAAATCCTACCTTTTCCGATCGATTTTTTTATAAAAATTCAATGAGGATAAATTTTAAGGTGAAAGTAATTTCTTTTGATCTATGATTAGGGGATTTTTATGGGAAGAAAGCTTTTATTTCTAAGTCTGATCCTGATCTTAATCGAACCCCTTATATCGAGGGATTCATTTTCATTTTGGAATTCGACTTATTACGAAAAGGAAACCTTGGAGGACGGTCGAATCAGGTTCCATTCCGAGATCCAAGTGCTTGGTGACACCCGGACAGTTGAGGTAATTTGTACGCCAGATGTTCAAGATTTTGCACCTAGTATATTAAACAATGCAAGACGATTGATACCAGCTATCTCAAACTATTTGAACACAGCTCCCAAAACCCGAACTTTTACGATCACCCACTTAACGGATAAGTCTACGGCACGTAATGAAGGGCATACGGTTTTGGTTCCATTTAATTATCCAGATCCAAAAAAAGCACTTCCGATACCGTTACTTTATCATGAGATCGACCATTGGTGGTTTGGTCAAAATCCAAGGTTCATTTCTGAAGGAGTCAGTAGTTTTATACCATTGGCACTCAATGAGTCAGGAGATTTGAAACTCACGTCAGATGAAATTCTCGAAATCAAAAATTGGTGGGGATTTTTCACTCCTACAATACTGAAGGATCGACCGCTTGGCGATGAGGATATCACAAACTTGTCAGGTGATGAAAGTTTTTCTCTTTTTTACCAAAAGACATTTAAAATACAATACCTTATTTATCAAGAATTAGGTGCAGATTTATACCTAAAGTTTTTGAAATCATTAAAAGATTACGATTCCAACCATGATTTTTTTGTCCAACCTTCAGCCGACTCACAGGATACAGATGGTATCATAACAAAACTGAATGAAGTAAAAGATTTAAATTGGGGTAGGAAACTATCTGGCTGGATCAAAACAAAAGGTTACTCTGAGATCTCCTTAAAGGAATGGCAAGACACTGATTCTGATGGACTTCTTGACATTGAAGAACGCTACATTCGTTCCAATCCAAAGTCTTCAGATACTGATGGTGATGGACTCGCGGATGGAGCTGAGATACAAATTGGCTCAAATCCTTTGGTCGCGGAGTCATCAAAGGTAATCACAAATTTGTTAGCTGATTTTGGCCCTGTGATTGATGGAAATGCAAGTGAATGGAGTTTTCTTCCTGCCAAAAAAACGGTAAATTCTCCAGCTAACATGAAAATCCCGGGTCATTTCGATATGATTCAATTCCAATACTATTGGAAAGATGACTTTCTCTACGGGGCACTTAAAACACGAGATTTACCGAAAGTGGATTCAGCTAGCAATGGTTATTATTTTTTTCTAGTTGATCAATCCGAATCTGCAAAAACGGAAGGCTTTGGATTTTGGTATAGAAAAGATAGTATGATTGGATGGGAAATCAGAAAAAACGATACACCAGAAATCGTCGTCGGTAGGTTGGGAGAAGTTTTTGAATTTAAAATTCGAATTCCCAAATCTGATCCCACACCCAAAAAGTATATACCCCTTATTCGCAAAACAGATAACGTCGGAATCTGGAATCAATACATTCCGATTGAAATAGAACGGTAATGGCATATAAATCTATTCCCCTCCAAAAGTAATCATCATGACAAAAAAACAAAAAGCACCAAATGAACCTCCATCGCAAAAAACCAAAGATGACTTACCTATCGACTGGAAAGGCAAGTGGGAAACGACAAAGAAGGTTCTCAAACAATCAAAAGTGACTGGAGTCTCGGTCATCAATGGTGTGATAGGTGACCATTTGGAGCGATTTGACATTGGTCTTTCCCGAGACATGCAATTTTACAAATCAGGCAATCCCATCTCGATCTCTAAATCTGATTTGAAACAAATGGGCGTTTCTGGAAAGATTTGTATCCTTCTTCATGGACTTGTGAGTGATGAAACAATGTGGCAATTTTCTGGATCGACGAATGACTATGGATCACTTTTGTCAAAGGATCTAAATTATACACCATTTTATACGCGTTATAACAGTGGAAGGCATATCTCGGATAACGGAAAAGATCTTGATCTGTTAATCGAAACACTTATAAAAAATGCACCAGGTTCTATAAAAGAGATTGTATTTATTTGTCACAGCATGGGCGGACTTGTTACACGAAGTGCATGTTATTATGGCGGTAAGCGAAAGGCAAAATGGGTCCAATTAACAAAAAAAATACTTTTTATTGGTTCTCCCCACCATGGAGCTCCACTCGAAAAATTTGGGAATTTAGTCACAACCGTTCTGGACAAAATCCCAAATCCATTTGTATTCCTGACTAAAAAAGCGATCAACTTGAGGAGTGCCGGAATCAAAGATTTACGATATGGCCTTCTTGTAGAAGAAGACTGGAAAGGAAAAGATCCTGATTCTTTTGCAAATTCGGAAAAGACCCATGTTCCATTGCTCCCGCATACACAATACTATGTGATTACGGGTACGGTCATGAAGAATCCAAATCACTTTTTATCACAATTTTTTGGAGATGCAATCGTTGGAAAATGGAGTGCAAAAGGTAAATCGGGTAACTCTAAGTATGACCTAACTTTTTCTGATAAACACATTCGTGAGTTTCCCGGAATCCATCATATCCAACTCATGCACGACGAACGAGTCTATGAACAAGTCAGAGATTGGATGAAGTGATTTTAAACTTTTTATCTAAGTAATTTCCACATTTGTGGAAACTGCTCATTTCATTCTAATGATTTTTTATTAGAATGAAACAATGAAAATTAAATATGCTTTTGTCTCGCTCATTATTTTCATTCAATGCACAACACTTGATAAAAGAACATTCTTTCATGGTTTTTATAAACCACTCCAAGATCGTAATCAGCGTGAATCTGAATATGCGTTACGATACGGGTATGGATCAGAATGTTTGGTGCTAATGAATGGACCAGTCCCAAGTCGGATGGAACCTTGTGCAATCGGTGATCGTCGCAGCGGGAAAGAATTGTATGAAGGTACAAAAGTTAAAGTGGAAGCTGATTTTGTTGAGTCAGATTGGTATATCGCAGGTTTTCCATATTCATATCATGTGAACAATCAATATTATCAGGATGTCATCTTGTTTAGCACATCCTATCAAAGAAGAGAATACGAAAGATTTCCAGACCTATACTTTGTCCGTGGAAGATACGGTATACAAGTAGTTCGGAATACTTTTGGGTATCCTTATCCATTGTCCACTGGATTCTTTATGAGGGGTAGGTAGCTTATCAAATAAACCATGAAACGGGTTCGACCGAACCTAGTCAGATAGATTTGATGAAACTACCCAAGTATTCCTTTTTTGAAAATATTAAGGACTCGTCTCCAAATATTCTTCCAATTTATCGAACGAGCCTGTCCATCCTTGCGTCATGCCACTTCTTTCTTGGATAAAGGCCTCAATTTCATTTTTAGTGACTCCGTCTACCGGTTCCCAAGAAACAGTTACTCTTGTTTGGTTTTCATTTTCTGCAGTAAATTCTATGATGGTGAGCATGGTCTCTGGCCAGATAGGAGCAAGTGGATGTCTACTGATATTCCCTTTTTCATCGCAAAATTGTTGTTTGTATTTGATCTGGCTCTCTTTTGATAGCTCTAAGTAATTTGCTCGACCGTACATCTTAACATCGTTTCCATTTGTCATGAAATAAAGAGTGCTTCCGCCCGGTCGGATCTCCTTTTCTATAAATTCCATCGTAAAACCTGTGGGTGGAAGCCATTTTGAGAAATGGTCTGGATTCGTCCACATTTCATATAACACGGATATTGGAGCATCAAAAGTTCGGTTGATATAAAACTTCTCTTTACCCGTGGTTTCCTTCTCCAGATACTCTGCGAGGCGGTCCCATGTACCATGTCCCCCAGCTTTTTTGATGAATTTTTTAGACTCTTCAGCAGTTTCGATAGAATCAAAAATCATCTTCATTTGCATTTTTGTTTTTCCTTTATACTTTGAAAAGGTGACCTCTACTCGGAACATAGGAGGGGAAGTAGGTGTGGCACCATGATCATAGACAAGTTTAGAATAGGGGATGATTTCGTGGTATGTTGTAATATTAGGATATTCGACACCATCCGGACCATGCATTGTATAGATCCACTGACCACCAACTTTAAGTTCTTTGCTTTTTGTAGTTAACGTGAACCCACGAGGACCCCACCATTGAGCTACTTGTTTTACATCTGTCCAAGCATCCCATACCGCTTCGACCGGCGCATCGTATATTCTTTCTATTTCTAATGTATTTGATTTATTTCTTGGAGCCATGTTTCGTGTCCTTGTTTTTCTTTTTAACGTTCATCGATTTTAGATATGCGTCGAGGCGATCGAAGCTTTCTTCCCAGAAAACCCTATATTGTTCTACCCAATCGGCCGCTACCTTTAGGTTATGAGCATTGATTCGACAAGGTCGAAATTGCGCATTTTTACTTCGATCAATCAAACCTGCTTGTTCTAAAACTTTCAGGTGTTTTGAAAAAGCAGGCCCACTCATTTCGGAATGGAAAGGTTTGATTAGTTCCTGCACAGTCGCTTCACCTTTAGATAATCTCATTAAGATAGCTCGTCTTGTTGGATCGGAAAGTGCTGAGAAAGTTCTGTCTAACATCTCTTGTCGCATATTTAACCTTTTATCTAATTAACCATTTGGTTAAATTATAAAAAAAGGAATCTAAGTAAAATAAAAAATTTTGAAAAATGATCGAATTTTATTTTTTTAATCTAAATTTGGCTGAAATTGTCTCTTCACCGTTTGCAACTAGGATAAGTTCATGTTCACCCGGATAGTATGTTTTTGTTGTGATGGGACGAAAGGAGTGACTTTTAGTTAGCTCAATTGCGTTTTGAGGATCCAAATAGCGTTCACCTAATTGAAATATTTTATAAGATATTTTTCCAGATGCCAAACGAAATCCGATTTTGTATTCCAAACGAATTTTGGTTTGGGTATTCTTTTTTGATTTCAGCGAAATGGAAAATGTTAAAGTCTCACCTATTTTGATGTTTTGTTTTGCGATCTTCATCGCTAACTCGTCAAATTTTACTAACTTTTTATAACCAAAAGCGGCTAGTGCCTTGGGATTTCCTTTTTTAAGCAAAGTTCGTAGTGCATGTTTGAGTGATTGGTCCAATTCCTTTGATTTTCCCAGTCGTTGGAGACAGAAAGAAAGCGTTAGGTTGGGATCAATTTTCGAAACATCATTTAGGTGGTTGGCAACACTTCTCCGCACGATTTCATTTGTATCATCCCATAACGTTTCTAATATGCCAATGTGAATGTTTGGAGTCTTTTTGATATTTGGAATTCCGATCCCCCATGGCAAAAAAGGACGACTCCCTTCACTGGAGAGACGACGTACCATCGGTTCTTTACTTTTTGACCAAACATACATTTGTTTTACGGTACGTTCAAAATGGTCTCGGTAAAAATGACGGATCACAAATTCGGCACTGGAAAATATTGTCAGTTTACTTATCACCTGCATTGACATTTCAAACTCATTCATCCCAATTTTCGATACCAACTCATTCAAAAAAATATATTGGAAATTGAAATTAGGGACACCTTTGTTGCGCAAGTTTTCAACAAGCTTCAAAATATCGGGAAAGACCTCTTTAGGTGGCCCGTCCCAAAAGTGTAGCATAGTGTTTGCTAAATGATCCATCCTTTCTTTTAATTCCATCTCTGGCCAATTTTGATTCAAAACCATTTTTCGAAACAGATGAGGCTCGATTCGATTGTCCACTTCGTGAAGGCACTTTGCAAAAAACTGAATCCATTGGTTGGAATAGATGTCTTTCAGGGGTTCCATAGGAAGCAGAATAATCTGTGTCCTAGATCTAAAAGTTTTTATTTGATTGCTCCGTGGAATTCGAAAGAAAAGGTAAATACTGTCCCAAGATATGTCTAAGAGACAGGTTAGTTATGACTGAAACTTCAACTTTTGATTGGAAACTCGATTCGACTTATTCCTCGCTCCCTGCCTCTTTTTATAAGCCGATCAAACCTTCTTCTGTATCCGAACCCTCACTAGTTATATGGAACGAACGTTTGGCAAATGACCTTGGCATCAGTTCCTATTTCAAAGACCCAACATCCATCATCCAATTTTTTTCCGGCAACTGGATTCCAGAACAAATCACACCCATTGCCCAGGCTTATGCAGGGCATCAGTTTGGTAATTTTACTATGCTAGGTGATGGACGGGCCATTTTGTTGGGTGAACATGTGAACCCAAAAGGCGATCGATTTGATATCCAATTGAAGGGATCTGGACGCACACCATTTTCGCGCGGAGGGGACGGGCGTGCCACTCTCAGCTCTATGCTTCGAGAATATCTAATTAGTGAGGCCATGTTTGCTTTGAATATTTCGACTACTAGAAGTTTGGCGGTTTTAAATACTGGCGAAATAGTTCGAAGAGCAAATGAAAATCCAGGAGGCATCTTAACCCGTGTTGCGAAAAGCCATGTTCGTGTAGGAACCTTTGAATACACGTATCATTTTTTAGATTTACCCGAATTGGAACAACTAACATTGTATACCATTCGACGTCATTTCCCTCATATTGAGGGATCCACAAACCCATATCTTGACTTATTGGAAGCCGTTATGGAAGGTCAGATTGACTTGATTCTTCATTGGCTCCGTGTTGGATTTATCCATGGTGTTATGAATACTGATAACACAAGTATTGCTTGCGAGACCATTGATTACGGACCTTGTGCTTTTATGAATAGTTATGATCCAAATACGGTCTTTAGTTCCATTGATGTTAACGGCCGTTATTCTTACGGGAATCAACCTGCAATCATCCACTGGAATCTATCTTGTTTTGCAAACACCTTGCTTCCGCTAATTGATAAAGATCAAAATGTTGCTATTGATAAAGCGAAGTCGACACTTGATCGATTTCCAGAAATTTTCCATACAAAATATTGGGAAATGTTAGGTAACAAGATTGGATTTTTATCAGTAGATCCTTCCGACAAACCGTTGATACAGGATCTTTTGAATTGGATGAAAGAAAATGCTGCAGATTACACAAATACGTTTTTGCAAATCGAATTGGAAAGTGAATCTGCACCCAGTCTTTACAATGATCCTCAATTTTTAAAATGGAAAGAAAATTGGAAAACGTTGATTCAAAAAAAGGGTTACAAGGAGGAAGATGTAAAAACAAGGATGAGGTCAACAAATCCATTTGTGATACCCCGAAATTTCAAAGTGGAGTCCGCATTGCAAACTGCATGCGTCGGAGATATGACCGAATTTCACTCTCTTCTCAAAAAGTTGAATGATCCTTATTTGAGAGAATCCCAAATTCCGTTCTATGACGAGGCCGATCCCAATGTAGAGGAAAGTTACCAAACATTTTGCGGTACATAATTCATCTACAAAGATCAAAAGAAAGTCAGCGACCCTTTGTTAGATAAAAAAAAGGTTCCATTCTATTTTATACGGACCAAACCGAATCAAATTTTTCCTCTATATATAGGAAACGAAAATGGCACAAACGCAAAAACTTTATCAAATTTTAGAAAAAGCTCACATCGAGACAAAAATCGCAGTTGAAATCCAAGATTGGATCGTTGATACTATGGAAGCGCAAAGAGAAAAGACCATGGTTCAATTCGTCGATACGAAACTCCTACCAATGCATCTTGAGATGCGAACTCGCTTCGAGGCAATTGACACGAAGTTCGAAACAATGGAAGCTAAATTTGAAGGCAAGTTCGAAGCGATGGAAACCAAATTTATTGCTAAATTCGATGCCATTGACTCTAGATTTGATTCCATAGAAAAGCGACTCGATGCAACCAATTTCTCGATCCGTATCCTCGGAGTTCCCATTGTTGGAGCAACGGTTGGAGGACTTGGTGTCCTAGTTTTGGAAATCTACGAAAGGCTCATGGGATTTTGACAATCCAATGTCGGTGAGCGATTCCCCAAGAATTTAAAAAAAAGCGAGATTCCAATTTCAGGCTTATACCTCCTTCTGAACAGTGTTCAAAACATAGTTCAGAAAAAAGTGTAACACGTGCTAAAAAAAACTTGCCAGTATTTCTCCGTAAGTTCCAATCCTGTCAGTTGTAAAAAACGATGTTAAAAATTAGGAATCGAAAATGGAATCAGTACGAAAATTGTGGGGGGCGCGCTACGCCTTAATCATTATATTATCACAGATTGTGTCTTGTGCCGCCTTCATGGATGAAAATGGCAAATTCTCTCTTTCAGAAGGGAAGGGTGCGGCGGACGCTGTTGCAGCTAGAAATCGTTTTCTAAGCGCCTCTGTGTTTTTTTCTTCAGGTGGCACCGTAAGCCAGGTGGTGGGTTCGTCAGGCGGTCGCATTTCCAACGGTGGCGTGACTCTAGATATCCCTGCAGGGGCTCTCTCCGCTGATACAAACATCTCTATAAGCATCGAACAAATTTCTGAGACAGACACACCTGGTATGACACCGGTTGCCTCTAAAGTTATTTTGAAACCAGAGGGGATTACCTTTTCGGTGCCCGTGAGTCTTACGATGACTTACAATCCGAAAGCAGTCGCGTCCAAACTCCAAAACGAACTCACTCAGATTTATTACTTTAACCCAGCCACAAATGAGTGGGAGTTACAATCAACGACTGTGGATGTCATCCAAGGTAAGCTCGTCGCAGAACTTTCGCACTTTTCCACATACGGTGCGTTACATATCAACATCGAAAAGATCGTAAGCAGAATCATTACTGACTCCAGTTCCATTCGCACAGCAACCACACAGTTTCGCACTTATCTTCGAAGATTCCGTAGAACAAGCGATAGAAATAATTTCTACTCCCTTTATAACCAGACTCTTCTTCCTTTTTTAAATATTATTAAAGCCGAGTATGCACCTGCACGTGATCCACTCTTAACAACGTTTGGTGGAGATGATTTTGACCAGGACGGAGCTCGAAACAGTTCGGACACGTATCCTTACGATCCGACAAATGGAAATGACACAGCTGCACCTGCAATTGTGAGTGGAGCACCGAATTCCAATGTGTTTCCGATTGTTCCAGGAAGTCTTTTCATAGTTACTTTCAACGAACCCGTGAATGAGCTGAGCGCCATCTACTCTGGCTTTGTTTCCAAAGACCAAAACCTTTATGCACCATTAAAGTACAAGTCGATCTCTGCTGACCGAAAGACTATCACTTATTCAAACGAATTCACGTTAGACTCTGATGAGAACTATGCATTTTATGTGAATGGAGTCACTGACGAAATCGGCAACTTCCAATCAGGTTATCGTTTGGTGGTGGCGTTTCATACGATAGACGTCATCTCGCCTAAGGTTGTGAAAATGGAACCAGAAGGTATGGGTCTGGATCCAGCAGGCATTACACAGATCGTAGTACATTTCAGCGAACCGATGGCACAAGCTGGATTAGAACTTACGAAGCTAGTAGGTTTTGGTGATCCGACTTTGCAGTTTGTGAGTTTATCGGCTGATAACAAGATCGCCACTTTTAACATTTTGAATACGACACCGATTCGTGGCAGTGCCGCATACGGATTGCAGATGGATACCTCAGCAAAAGATCTCTCTGGCAATCCTGTCGAAGTCGGAGGACAGTTGTTTTTCTTCGGAACCAAAGACGGCGACGCTCCTTTCGCATGGACCGCATCTCCGCACGGGAACTTAAATCCTGTCTCGACAAGTCAGTTTACAATTAACTTTAACGAACCAATTGATCAAAGTTCTCTGGATGGTCGTATCAAGTTGATAGAAACTGTCTCCGGAACAGAAGTTACATTAAATTCACTCGCATACGATTCAACGCAAAATCAGGTTACAGCAAATATAACCAGCGGAGTGTTAAAAGAAAAAACTCATTATACGATAAAGGCTCTTGGTGGTATAAAGGATTCCTCTGGCAATGCGAGTACCTCCGCTTACACCTTCACATTCATGACAACGGACAATACAAATCCTTCGATTGTTAGCATTACACCTGAGAATGATCTGAATCTGATCTATTTCAGTGGTCTGACAATCAAAGTAAAGTTCAACGAGGAGATGGATCGCGCTTCGTTAGTTGCAAATCCTATCAATTTACGAAACATTACTAAAGATGAATATAGTGCTCTATCACTTACGAATTATGATCCAGTTACAAGTGTTGCAATTTATGAGATCGGGCCTGAGCATTTGGGAAGCTATGAAGAATATAGCTATAGTGTTCCCACCGATGTCACTGATTTATATGGACACAAAATCCTGACAACTCGTTCTGGATACTTCACTACGACAATGGATACTCTCACAACATATCCACCTTACGTGGCTCGCGCGTCTCTTGTTTCGTGTAATTCAAAATTCAGATTGCGCACTGAGTTTTCTAGAAAGATGAACTTTGGGGCACTCGCGTCGACACATGTCGCTGATGCCGAATTTAAATACCATTTGGAAAGATACCCATATGTACCCTTACCTGGAATAACCGCTAGAAATAGCCAAAATGGAAATTGTAGTCCAAATGCTCAGATATTTGCTGAACCGAATCCTGAGTTTTTAGGATGCCTATATGCGGCAGTTCATTACACAATGGGAATCGGTGTTTATCTCTGTTGGTTGCTACCTACCACGATCTACGTACCGCGAGAAGTTCCAGGCCAATGCTATGGTTACACAGCCGACTATAGAAATTTTATCCAGAGATCAATTCCTCAAACTTTGGAAATTGTGGGAAATACCCCAGATGAAAAGACGGCCGTTTTTTCCACAGCACCAAATCAAACATTCAACGCGTCTCTCCAAAACGAAGTTTGTGAATCAATGCAAGGTAGATCATATAATTGGTCCTCTGGAGGCGGATTTTACTGGCAGGCACCAGCTCGGTATGGGTGCGATGAAAGGAATAATACTTCGCTACATGTATATTTGAAATCAAAGCCTTCCAGTCCTTCGATCACCGATCTGAATGGAAAAAACTACCGATTTGGGTATGAGTTCAGTAATGCAGTTTATCCTCGAGGATTCTGGGGCTTGAACTACTACTCCCTCGACCCGAAATCAAACGAGTGTTCGAATTAGTGAGAAAAAAAATGCAAATGAAAATTACAACCTTCTCGGTGTTCGCCTGTATGGCATTGTCTATTGCCTGCAACCCTAACAAGGATGCAGACAAGGATCGAAATGGTTTACTGATGCTCGCCTTCGTATTGGATGCGGCCCAAATCAATTTTAAATTGGACAAGAGTCGAGTATCTACTCAAATGCGTGCGACATCTTCTGAACTTTCAAACCTTCCCGAAAGATTTCGAGATGGAAAGCCGACAACGATTGTGCCTTCGAAAGCGTTTAGCATGGATATCTACCGAATTTTACTCTGGAAAAAACCTGAATTAGGTGGTGTAGCTCGAGGCAAAGAAACCATCGCCAATGCAGACGTAACGATCATGGACGTTGGAGCGCAAGGCACAGGTCCTGAGGCCGCTGGAAAAGTATCGTATCGAGTCCAAGAAGAGAACATTCTGAAAAGAATGTATGCTTACGGCGATCAAAATGGAAATATTACTACGAGTTGGACTGTGGGAAATGATTGGAAGGATCCCACCTTTGATAGAATCGGAATCGAGATTAGTCAAATCGGCTTTCAGTATGAGATGACTTATCTAACTTCAAAGTCAAATCGCATGATCTATCTGGAAACAAAGCCAGTGGCGGCTCCTCAAGACGAGTATTCAAATTTCAAGAAGCGAGAGACAGTTCCAGTAGATTACGTGGTTGCCTTTCCTTTAAAAAAGAATACTGATTCAGATACACCTTGCACAGATCAAACAGGGCAAGCACCTTTCTCACCACCTTACAGTGAAATACTCGCTTGCAATGGTACCCTCTACGAGCAGTTTTATGTTGATAAACGAACTGGTGGACCTTCGATTGCAAATCGTGAACGTTTTCGAAACAATGTATTTAGAACCGTAAACACTCCTACTTTTTCCGATGCGGAATGGGATGCGCTTTATCTCAAGGCATTGCCATATCCAAGATTTCCCCAGGCAATTCTAGACACTATGTTGAGATGGGAGACACCAGCGAACGAGAAGGTATATGATCATAACATTTGGAAGACGGAGCGAGTTGTATTATTAGATCTTCCAAGCGGAAATCGAAAGAAAGTGAATATTGTGCTCGATGCTTCTCAATCCTTTGTGTATCAAACAGCCACGGCAGGCTCCAAATTTGAAATGAATGAAGTGCCAAAATATGCAAACACCGTTGAGTCCACCAATCTCGACTCGTCCTGGCTGACTACTTTCGGCAACAACTATTCCGCTTGGTCTTATGCTCCCAAAAACGGGAACCAACCCGATCCAGCTAACGGACGTGACTTTGGATATTTTTTACCTAAGTTTAGCGTGACGGCAGAGTAGGGGAAAGACCGTTCCGATTCCTATGAAAAAATTAATCTTCCGTCTTGTAACGATTTTGCTTCTATTATCCTGTAAACAAACATCTGATAAAACAGAAGATATTCTAGAATTATTTGTGTTAAATGAATATTTTAATAATAATGTAAACCTCAAACTCAACAAGGTAACTTCCGGTTCAACGAGAGCGACGATAAGTGAACTTCAGGAATTGCCAATAAGATTCCAAGATGGACTCCCGACGATCGTTGTCCCAGCAAAAAACATTCGAATGGAAATACTTAGGGTATTCCTATGGAAATCCGAAGAATTCGGAGGTGTAGCGAAAGGTAAAGAAACCATTCAAAATGCAAATGCGATCGTGGTTGACTACAGCAACGTGATTGCGGGAGCCAACGCTGCGGGAGGTTCTGGCAAACAAGGAGCTGGCGTCTTCGAAGGGAACATGCTTCGAGGTGGTTTTGGCATCAATGATTCCAATACAATGGTCGGAGTCTATTACCCGTCAAAGGAATGGCAAGATCCAACCTATGATAGAATTGGATTAGAAATTACGGATATTTCTATAGAGCTAGATATGACTCATCTGTCGTCAAAAATGAATCGGCTTATTTCCTTGGAATTTAAGGGAATGGGAAAGCCATCTGTTTTTCCAGCAATTCGAGATTATAATCAATGGGTTCCAGTGCCCGTAAATTATGTAAGGGCCTATCCTTCGAAACAAAATAGTGGTACAGACACCCCATGTCCTGGAGGGATAACAACAGGACCACCTCAGATCATAGCTTGCACGGGTAATCCAAATCTAAGATACTATATAGATAAGAGGACGGGAGGTACCTCGATTGCGAATAACGAGTATTTTTCATTGTATGCAAATTCAATTTCCAACGTCCCAAATTTTTCTCAGACAGAGTATGATTCTTTTAAGTCTAGCGGTCTTCCATATCCTAGAATTCCATCTTCTGTGCTAAGCAATCAAGTTACGTGGGAAATCCCAGCTAACTCTAAAGAGTATGAAACACCGATTTGGAAAGCAGAGAGGGTCGTTCTACTCGAGTTACCTAAAGCCGCGGGACGCAGAAACAAGGTTGATTTCAATTTAGATGCTACGAAGACATTTGTATTTCAAACTTCCTCAACCGGATCAAAATTTGAAATGAATGAGATACCTAAATTTAATTTCCAGAATGAACCTGGCGATGCTGGTGGATTCAATAATCTAGATTCTGCCTGGCTGTTTTCGGACTATTCCACTTGGTCGTACGCTCCCAAAAACGGCAACCAGCCAGATCCAGCTAACGGACGTGACTTTGGGTATTTTTTGCCAAAGTTTACCGTGACGGCTGAGTAGGGCACAAATGGTCCTTTTCACATCCGGAGTTTATCTCGCTTTTTTCCTTCCCAAATTATCGGTGACTGTAAAATAAAACCAATGTCACGGTTTTTTCTCTCTCTACTGATCCTACTCTTTGTATCTTGTAATAGTTTGGGCATCAAACTAGCCGAAACGAAAGTTGCTCCCTCGTTTGCAGTCTCAAAGTGCAGCAAAGAGAGCGAAGTGCGCACATATCGTGTGCTTTTTCTTCTTCCCATCAAATATACGCAAGTGTCGGGTACTCCTTTGTCAGAAAAGGATTCCATTCTATCTATCAAAGAGTATGCGAAGCCTTGGGATATAGGTTTTACTCTCCTTGGATTTTTGGTTTCCCTGAATTCCTCCACCAGCTTTTTTTATGCTTGTGATGGAGTAGAGTTGCAAATGTTAAATGCAAATCCGGCAGGCTCGGAGAAGCCGGTTGTTTCCTTCCCGCATTATAAATCGGTAATAGGCTCTAAGCCAGCAGAACAGTTGTTATTTCCGAAAGATGATTACCATTTGGGAGAAGCGGAACGAGTGAAGTTGGTTTCGCTTGCGCAAAGCCTTCTCAAAGCAGAAGAAAAATTTCAAGTGTTGCTTGTAGGAAAGACGAATACCTCTGGTGACATTGCCTACCAAACAAGACTGACAAAGCGCCGGTCCGAAGAAATCAAAGCGATTTTCGCTGGCGAATCTTTTGATGTAGAACGCATTCATACGGTATTTACAGATAAAGATTTTGGCGGTAGTGAATCTGTATCTACGATCGCGATCTTTCTTATCAAAGAAGATAACAAATAGCGAATTTGGATCGGAGTTATATATGACCGATAGAGAAATTTATACTCCATCCGAGGGGCCGCCTGGCCCGTTGCCCGGACTCAACCAGCTATTTTTAGAATGGGGTGAGGAATCGATTCGCGATTTGGTATCTAGATTTTATGACCGCATCCCTTCTTCAAAAATTGCAAATATGTTCCCAGAAGATTTGGTTATCGCCAAACAAAAACAAGCTGACTTTATCATTCAAGTTACTGGTGGTCCTTCCTACTATATGCAAAATTGGGGGCCAGCAAGAATGCGGATGCGCCATTTCCCTTTTGTGATAGATTCAGAGGCTCGCCTAGAGTGGCTTAGGTGTTATGAGGAAAGTTTGGCTGAATCAGATTTTACTCAAGAATCAAAAGAGATTTTTCATAAGTTCTTATCAGAATTCAGCATTTGGATGATCAATTCAAAGTCTTAAATCAATTATTCTCAAGTAACTTGAGTATCACAGCTTTCTGTGCATCAAGTCGATTCTCGGCTTGTGTGAAGATAATGGACCGTTCACTTTTTACTACATCACGCGCAATTTCATAACCTGCATGAATTGGCATATCATGCATGATTTTAGCTTTTGTTCCTTTTAAAAGTGCCATATTTACCTGATACGGCATCATGAGCGCGATCCGTTCCTCTTTTTCTTTTTGGTATTCTGGATCATTAAAAAATTCCATATCCACCCAGGTATCAGTATAAATGTAGTCCGCATCTTTTACTGCGACTTTGACATCTTTTTCCCAAGTGAGAGTTTTTTTCGCCATACCGCGGTTAATGATTTCTTTCACTTTCGATTCTTCGGTGGCAATAGGTGTGACTAGAGTTAGATGGATTCCAAGTGCCGCTGTGATACCGATTAAGGAATTCACCACATTGTTATGTACACCGATATAACAAATTTTCGTTTTTTTCCAATCGTGAGGCCTGTCCATAACGATCGTTAATATGTCTGCTAATGATTGGCAGGGATGGAAAAGATTGCAACATCCATTGATTACCGGTACATGAGAGCCATCACGAAGAATCAATAGGTCTTCATTTTTTTTGAGACGAGCCATGATGATAGAAACATTGCGAGAAAGGTATTCTGCTTCAAAATCTATATCAGAAAGTGAAAAATTGGAACTCATCCAATCTAAAAAGATCGCATGACCACCAAGTTCGGTCATCCCCGCTTCAAAGGACACGCGAGTCCGAGTGGATGTTTTTTGAAACAACATTGCCATGGAACGGCCAGCCATATGACCCGCAAAATAAACACGGTTTTGTTTTACATAAATTGCAAAATTGAGTAGTTCTTCGATTTCCGCGTCGGTCCAATCTTTCCATGAGATAAGGTGTTTGATAGCAGACATAGGTTGATCCTATTTCAAATATCGGCAGCTAGATTGGCGGATTGGAGTGGGGTTTGTTAAAAAAGGTCGGAGGGAGTGATCTCCGACCTTGGGAAAAGTATCTTAGGCTGCAGCCATCGCAAGAGCAATCAAAACATCAGGTAGAAGCAATTCTTTTGAAAACTTCAACCCAAACTGGATTCCTTTTGATGTCTCTTTCGTCCAGAGCACTCTACCCTCATATTTGATGGTCGAACCCATCTGGTCACTGACAATCAGACCCGAAAGGGTATCATTCTCCTGCAGGCTCGCTCCTGCTTCAATTATTCCACTCATTCCGATTTCTGTGATAGATTCGACTGCGGCGATAAAAAATTCAGGAGCTTCATTTTTGGAATACACTTTGACAACAAAGTCTTCCCATGCTCCTGATATCAGTCTTGTTTTAGTTCGTGATTCATTCATAAATCATCTCCTAGTTACAGCTAACTCTTTGCATAAATCGTGCCAATATGAGGAAAGGCGGAATGAAATCCTGACGAAACAGAAAAATCACAAAATTGACCAGATATGCCTCTAGAATTTGCATTTCGACACACCAAAATTCGCAGAATGCCTCAAAAATGAGTAGATTGAATAGATTCTTAAAAGAGATTGAGTCTAAATCGGTGAATGACCGAACGATTCACGTATAAACTTCCTAAAAAGGATCAAACTATGGCAAAAAAACGAATTGCACAAACGATACTCTTACTCTCGTTACTCGGGGTAATCACTTGCGGACCATCGCAAGAGACAAAAGACTTACAATTGAAAGCCAAGCAGTTGATAGGCGCTTTGCCTTCTAAAATGCCTGGTTCTGAAAATGACACCGATGCACTCATCTCTCTCGGTAAAAAATTGTATTTTGAGAAAAAACTTTCGCAAAACAATACCCAATCATGTAACTCATGTCATAACATAGAAGGAAAAGCAGGTGGCGTTGATAATCTGCCTACATCGCCTGGTGCCTTTGGAAAAAATGGGGGAAGGAATTCACCTACAGTTCTTAACGCAGGATTTCATTTTGCACAATTTTGGGATGGAAGGGCAGCTGATTTGAAGGCACAAGCCAAAGGTCCGATTCTCAACCCGATCGAAATGGCTATGCCATCTGAGGGTGAGGTCATCAAACGATTAAAAGAAGATGCTGAATATCCAGCACTTTTCACTTCTGCATTTCCTGGCGCAAAGGATGCGTTAACTTATGACAATCTTGCGGCGGCAATCGCGGCTTTCGAGCGAACACTCATAACTCCTTCTCGTTTTGATGATTTTGTTAATGGCGACCATAAAGCACTTTCAACTGAAGAACAAGCAGGTCTGCAAACATTTATCACTGCTGGTTGTACTTCTTGTCATAATGGAAATCTTGTTGGTGGAAATTCGTATCGCAAAATGGGTCAGGTTAACGCATATGATACACCAGATCTTGGTCGATTCGAAGTGACAAAGGATCCAACTGATAAATTCTTTTTCAAAGTCCCTTCGCTCAGAAACGTAGCGATTACAGGTCCATACTTCCACGATGGAAAGTCGGCAACACTTGAGGATGCAGTAAAACAAATGGCTTACTTACAATTGGGTCAAAAGTTGTCTGATGAAGACACTTCAAAAATTACCAAGTTCTTGGGTTCACTTACAGACAAAACCAAAACAAATTAAGGTTTAATTTAGAAAACCAAGTCATAGTTCAATATGGCTTGGTTCTTCTTCTCTATAATTAAATCATAGATAATTTCTTCTTTTCAATCCTTCTCTTTTTCAAAATCCTTCATAAATATGTCAGAAACACTTCGATTTCAACTCCTAGGTTGGATGAAAGAATATGTATACCGGTATTCCGAGACTCCCTTTCGTTTGGCAAGTGGGCTTGAATCACATCATTATTTTAACTGTAAAGAGATCACACTTCATCCTGAAAGATTACATACCCTTGCCAATTGTATGATAGAAGAGCTGATTCCGAAACTTGCCGGTAACTTTGATTCGTTGGGTGGATTAACTTTAGGTGCAGATCCTATCACCTATGCAGTATCACTTGCTTACCAAAGGCAAGGTCGGCTTGCGTATCCACTGATTGTTCGTAAAGAAGCCAAAGGTCATGGTACAGGCCAACAAATTGAAGGGTATTGGAAAGTGTCAAAAAAATGTTTGGTGATAGATGATGTGATTACTACGGGCGGTTCTACGATCAAGGCTGTGAATGCTTTGCGTGCCGCAGGAATTGAAGTGACTAATGGAATCTGCATTCTGGATCGAGAAGAAGGTGGCAAAGAAGCGCTCGAAAAAATTGGGGTTCATATCGAATCACTTTTCAAAAAAGCGGATTTTATAGTATGAGCAAGATTTTATTTCGATACAACATCGCTCTCTTTCGAAAAAAGCTACTGACTCGAACGAGTATCGTGATATCTATGTTTGCTCTCTTTCTTCTTTATAATACATTGCAGTTACCCGAAGCAGAGAGAGGAAAGTTCCTCATGATTTTTTCTCCACTTTTTCTTTTGTTGATTTGGTTTCTCCAAAAGAATTACAAAAAACAACTCGAAATTCTTTCCAAAGGTTATGTTGAAATGTCGGGTGGAACGATAAAACAATTTGATGCTTACGGAAGTTGTGCGGCGATTCGCTGTAAGGACATTGAAAAGATTACCCACGATTCATTTCGTGGTTATGATCGTTTAGTAATCGAAACTGAAGAAAAAATTTATCCCTTTGTCAATATATTAGAATTTGAATCCTTTAAAACCCTCGTAGAAAAAGAGACTGGCAAATCTGCCGAATTGGATACGGAAGTGATCAATTACTTCAGTATGCGAAGCTTTTGGTTTTTTTTGCCAAGTATTGTCTTCATCGGCGCAGTCTTCACACCATTTTTGGCGGCCTTATACCCGATTTTAAATCGTGATACAGCAGTTCTATTTTTCAATGTGAATCTGATTATATTTTTTCTTTATCTTCCGGAGAAAAACAATTATATCATCACAGGGTTTTCTATGAAACGGAGAATGTTGTTTATAACTTCGATGGTGTTTTTCTTTCAAGTTTATACAAACTTAAGTAAGTCGGGATTTTTTAAATAGTTTATTTTGTCATGCTAATGCCTTGCCGTAACATATTGATTTTGGCTTGGCAGTAACGTCTCAATTCAACCATGGTTTCCATATAGCGTTTTAATATGCGGTCCTCATTTGTCCTTGTTTCCATTAGCAACAAAGTATCTCTAATAAACTTTAATTCCTTTTCGGATTTGATCTTTCCTGTTTGGATTAGTTTTTTTATGATATCGAACTCGTATTTTCTAAAGTGAACTCGCAATAAAAATTCAACCGTAAAACTTTGTGTTGCCTTTGTCCAGCTAGCATCTGTTTTTTCTTTTGGTGTTTCGTTGATTTGATCCGCGGCTCTTTTTGTGTCGGAGATGCTGTTTAATGTTGCGTTGAATTCTTCTACTGAAGTGACTTCATCTTTAAATATATCTTGGATTTTGTTTCGACGCCATTGGTCTGTATATTCAAAACTCGAATTTGTCAAGATACGGGCAAACTCTTCCAACATCACAACAAGATTGATGGCCCGACCCAACGGTGTATTATTGTATTCTTTGATCTTAGGAAAGAGTTCTCTTGAGATCTGAAAGGCTGACTTACGTTTGTAATTGCTTGCTTCGTAAATTCGTTCTAAATTCTCTTCTGCTGTGTGTTTCAGATCATTGAGGATAGTTAGATCAGTAAAGATATAGGCCTCTTCCCCATAGACAAATAAATTTGGGTCGGGGGCTACAATGTTAACCACAAAGATGAAATGTGCATCCCTTAGTCCATTCAGTATCTTTCGAATGTCTTCTTCGGATCGACTGAAGTTGGATGCCCATACCCGAAGAAAAGATTCAGAAGTGGGAATCTTATCTTTTCCTTCCGTATTTTCCTTTTTGATCAGCTCAGCTAATTCAAAAGCAATTTTGATTGATCCAGCCATCTGCTAGATTTCACCTCAATCCAATTCGTTGTAAAGAATTATTCATAGTTTAGACTTTCGCGGAGAGGCTTCTTTCTTGCCTCTAAAAATGGATATAGGCTCACTGTAAGCGAGGTGATGGGAATAATAATACTAAGGTAAAGCAACGTACCAAGTGGGAAATGTAGATCCAACAGCCAACCAAAAGCATTTCGATTCACACCATAAATGACAATTGGAGAAATAATAAGACTATTCAGAATACCCATAACAATACCAACCGTTATAAAAAATAAACTTTGAAAGAGTAGGTATTTAAAGAGCTGTGGAGAACTCAGACCGATCGCACGAAGAGTTGCTATAAGTTTTGATTTCTCGCGTATATTATAAATTAATGATGTTAAAAGTGCCAAAAAGGAGATAAGAAGCGCTGTAACTTTCAGTGATTCTAAAATCGAAAATACGGATTTCATACCTTCAAGGTAAATTGATTTTAAACCTTCTTTATCTAAAATTTGTAAATCGCTACTATAAAAAGAAAGTTCTTCCTTCAAAATCTTTAACTTTGCCTCAGAAGTTATTTTATCATTAAATCTGACTCTGACAGAGTTTAGAAGATCGAAAGAAAAGTGAGATTCAAATGTTGCCAGACTCATCATGATAGTACCTCTTTCCGAAAAGAAATGTTCTTTTTCAGCAATGATCTTAAAAGGTAAATTTCCACTCTTTTCGGTTTGAACTTCGAGAGAATCTCCTGTACATTTTTTCTCCAAATAGCAAAAATTTGATGAAACTATGACTTCATCTAACTTCGATTCAAATGGATAGACATGTAATGTATAATAATTATTCCCAATGCTAAACTTTGGTTGGATGATGAATGGTTCAATGCTTTCGATCTCTTTATACTTTGCCAATTGTAGAACGATTTCTTTCGGGACTCCAGGAAGACCGGCAGAAATTTTGGAAGGGTTGACAATGGAATAATCAAATAGATTGTCCTCGTCTACCCACTTAACCAATGTTTTTTCATAGCTATCGGTAAGAGAGGTGAGTGTAATCACCAGGGAAGAAGATAGTAGGATGGTTGCCGTTGTTAGCGTATTCTGTAACGGTTCCAAACGGATCTCTTCCCATGCAATTTTGAAAATGGGTAGAGTCATAAATCGTTGGATCAATTCGTTAACAAGTCGAATTATTTGTGTTGATAGATAGGGTAGTGCGGAAACGAACCCAAAGATCACAAAACCCACTCCCGCGAGGCCGGGCAAAAGAGATTTGGGCGTGGGTAAAAATCCGATCATTGCCCCAAAAAGAACCATTCCGATTCCTAAATAAGCCAGCCGAAGCAAATCATTATTGAAAGAGCTTAGATTTGAAGTTGAGTCCTTTTCTCGAATCAGTTCGATAGGACGAATAAAAAATGAGCGTAGAGAAGAAAATAGTGAGGACCCTATCGCACCAATAACGCCTATTAGCATAGAAACTGTATAGATCCAAATTGGAATTCTGAAATAGGATGAAATTTGATTTGTGTCTGTAATAGTTGAGACATTCATTAACAAATCAAGTCGCAATGCCTGCCATCCGAGCAAGATACCTAATGCACCTCCCAAAAAGCCTAAAACAACGGATTGGGATAAAAATAAGAAGAGATTCTGAATTCTAGAATTTCCGATTGAAAGAAGAATTCCGAATTCTTTTCTTCGGGCAAGATAGATGCCCGAAAACGAATTGGCTACCATAAACAAAGAGATCAGAACAGAAATTAAAGACACAATGGTTAGGTTAATTTTTAGAGATCCCAGTGCCTTGCCAGAGCGTTCTTGGATCATTTCTTTGGATTCCCACACCCAGTTGTTATCCTTCGTTATGCGAAGTGCGTCCTTGAAATGGTTTTGACTGTCAGCTCTTTCCTCTGAGTCTTTTTTTAGTCGAACAAATATTTGTTTGATAAACCCATTTAAGCCGCAAATAGACTGTAAATACTCTATGTCTGTTACAATAAAGTTACCATCTTTTGATAAAGAGAGCACTTGATCTTTGCTTATGACAAAATCTTTTTGACAAAAGTGTATCGTGCGTGTCTTCTCCTTCTGGAAAAAATTTTGATAGAGTCCGTCACTCATTAAAAAGCGTGGAGTGATGCCTACTGAATTATCTTCTGCAGGATTTTGAAACTTTTCTTCTAAAAAGAAAGTAACGATGTCCTTTCCTATGATTGGGATATGTTCAATGGTGGCATTGTTTTCAGAAACAAACGCATCGATGGTTAGGCTTGGTTCTAAAATGAACTGGTCAGGTAAAATAAAATATAACTCTCTAAGGATTGAGTCCGGTCCATACTTTCCATCGATATTGTATTGGAATTGACCGATATAATCTTCTTTTTGGTAGCCGAGCTGGGCATCAATGATGCTTGCCTCAGCCCTCCAAGAATTAACCTGCACTGTAAAGAATAAAGCAATTCCGAGTGATATACCGAGTAGTGAAAAAAAGATCCGCGATTTGTGTTCCTTGTAATACCCCCAAAGAAAGGAAAAATAAATATGGATCATAAAATTTTTGCAATGCCATCTAGCATAGAAATGCGAGAATCTCCTAAATTGCCTATATCTGTGTTATGTGTTACTAAAAATATAGTGATTCCTAAATCTTTCACACAGGATTGAAATAATTTTACAATTTGATCAGATGACTCCGAGTCCAAATTACCTGTAGGTTCATCAGCAAGAATCAGTTTCGGTTTGTGGACAAGAGCACGTGCAATCGCAACTCGTTGTTTTTCACCACCTGAAAGTTCCTTTGGAGTAAAATTCAAACGATGGCTTAGATGAACGAGAGACAATGCCTCCGCTCCAAGTTTTTTCGCTTCTTTTTTTGAATATCCCTGAAGGTAAAGGGGGAGGATTACGTTTTCGATTGCAGATAGGTAAGGTAAAAGGTGAAAGAACTGGAAGACGATTCCAATCGTCTTTCGCCTATATTCCGTTAAAGCTTTTTCAGTTTTTCCAGCTAGATTGTCTCCAAAAACAAAAACATCTCCTTCATCAATGCTCTCTATGGCCGAGAGAATGTTGAGCAATGTGGATTTTCCACTGCCGGAAGGGCCCATCATTGTAACCAATTGTCCTTCGGGTATTGAAAGATCGAAACCTTTGAGGACTGGTACGGAAAACTCACCTTGAGAATAGGATTTTTTGATCCCTCTGATTTCAATGCTTTGTTGTGTTTGATTCATTTGATTCCGGTTTTTGGAAAAATGCTTTTCATTTTGGAACTGTTCGATACAGTATTCTTTGAAAGCACTGCGATGATACTACGTTTATTTTTTTTACTTCTTCTGATCTTTTCACTCGCTGGGAAAACGACGCAGACTACGTACTTAAATGCAGAAACTAGCGAGGTAGAGATCCAGGAGCTCACCGAATCAAAACCCACAGCAAAAGCGGAAGGACATTTCCATTCCGATTTCATTGCGGAGATCCCTTGTCTGTTTCTTTCACACACATCCTCCTTTAGTCTACTTTTCCTTGCCATTGGTTCTTCAGAACTTTCCGAATATTTTTCTTCTGTCCTTGATCGTGGCCCGCCCATCCTCACTTAAACCCATCTCCTTTTTTTTCTTATTCTTTCAGTGAGGTCACCATGCCAGAGAGCCAAAAGTTCTCCAAAACTAGTTTAGTTTTAGTTACAATTAGCACTTGTTTGCCGTTTATTTATTTTAGTTCTTTTGGAGAAGATCCACTAGGAGTCGGTTTTCCTATCTTTTTAGGTCTACTCCTTCAAATTCTCATTGGATTTTCTGCCTTTATGTTGGTTCAATCCTATGAAACCATCTATTCAGAGAGGGTAGCACTCGGGTATTCTATATTTTGGACCGCGCTTGGAATCTGTTATTTGGCGGGTAAAAGTGTTCTCCTTCCTGTTGCTTTGGAAGTTGCATCCTTTTCCACCATCATCATTTATTCAGGAACGGAATTTGGGAAAAAACAAATTGAAAGCCTGGGAGCTCTGCTTCTTGCCTCGGGAGTCTCCGCGATTTTTTTGTCTGCCTGGGTTTTTCTGCCGGATAACGATCCAAGAGGTCTTTACTTTCTAACGATTGGATTACTTGTAAAGTCTGGTTTTTCGGGGTTTCATATTTGGCTTCCCAAGGTGAATGAGGGAGGTCCTTCACATGCGTTAGGTGCATTTGCAGGCGCATTGGAAATTTTCCCCCTTTTGTTATTTACTAAATATGTACTTCCGAACTTAAAAGATCCATTTTTGTTTACCATTCTTTTCCCTCTTGCCGCATTGGGAGTTTTTTTTGGTGGGATCACTTCATTTTTTCTAAAGGATCCAAAGAAGGCTTTGGCTTATAGCTCCATTGAATCCATTAATTTTCTTTGGCTCTGTCTTGCTACTTGTGGTATGTTCCAGTCTAGTGAAGATCCTGAGTTGAAATTCTTGAGCAATTCATTCTTTATCCTGTTTTTTATAAGTCTGCTCCATCACTCATTTTCGAAAACATTTCAATTGTTTTCCATTGGACTCGTTGCTCGTCTACGCAACTCGAGCTCAACCGATGAGATGAAGGGAATTGGTCGATACATAGGTATATCACCGTTGTGGATGGGCGTAGGGACTTTTAGTTATGCGGTCATTCCTGGGACGCTTGGGTTTGTCTCGGAAGCGACTTATTTATTTTTGAATGCTCGAATTTTAGATATGCCTTTGGGAAGATCTGTTTTTCTTTTGCCAGCGATGATCTTTATCTTTTTTGGGATTGTGTTAGGTGGATTTACGCATATTAGATTATTCCTAAGTATCTTCCTATCATTTCCAAGCCAAAATATAGCATTGCCTGAATGGAATCCCAAAAAGAGAGAGTGGGTCTTGATCTCGGTTGGTACACTTGCACTGATGATTGTTCTTATTCCAATTTTACTGCCATTTATTTTGCGATTGCCTGCACTCACTAAATATGTAGATAAAAGCTTAGGTGATTGGATTCAGAGTCTTTCTATAGTTTCTGCGATCACGGTCTCGTTTGTTTCAAGTTTGGTGGTATTCCGTTGGGCGCATCAAGTCAAAAGAAGAAAGTATTGGGATTGTGGAAACGGCTATTTAGGTCCAGAACTTTCCATCCCGGCCACCGTCTTTTCTGAACCATTACATAATTCGATAGGAAGATATTTTCTAACGAAGGATGGTCTTTCTATTTTGGATCAATTTGTTTTGGGTCTGCTTAAAAAGTTTTTAGACATTGGAGCGTTTCTTACACAAAATGAAGACCACCAAGGCGAAGAAATTAGCCATTACCTAGCTATTTCTTCCGTTTTTTTGATTTCTATCCTTGCTGTCTTGATACTGGGTGATTGGGGGCGAATATGAATACCCTTACATTTCTGTTACTCACTTGCTATCAAATAATCATTTTTGTCGGTTTGCCAATCATACTAGGTGGGATTGTTAGAAAAGTGCGGGCAAGGGCGCAAGGAAGGAAAGGCCCCAAGATTATGCAGGTATATTATGAAATACGCAAGTATTTTACAAAAGCACCAATTGACAATCCAAACTCAGGTATTTTTGCCGAGTTATCCCCTGTTGTTGCACTCTATTCCGCTGTTATTATTTGGTCGATTGTGATTTTCGAATGGGCGCCTTTCATTTTGATTCCTTTCTTTCTTGCGTTATACAGATTTTGTTTTGTAAGTTTTGCAATGGAAAGTGGAACATCGTTTGGCGGTTTGGGATCGGGTAGAGAAATTTTACTCTCTGTTATGGCTGAACCAACTATTATTTTGATGATCCTTGTCGCACAATCTCACATCGAAATTTCGATGACTCCTGTTGGATCGTTTATAGGAATCTTATTTTTAGCACTTTCATTTGTCGCAATTTTGGCCGAACTCGCCAAGCCACCGTTTGATGATCCTCGTACTCACTTAGAACTTACAATGGTACACGAAGCGATGATTTTAGAAGCATCTGGCAAAACAATGGGTTTTTTTGAATTTGCAAGTCAGATTAAACTTTCAGGTCTTCTTGCCTTTTTAATCAAACTTGCCTTGGAGCATTCTAAATTGTTTCCATCTGGTGAATTTGGAAATTTATCAAAAGAATTATTGGTTCTTCCCGGAACCGTCGGTCTTGCCATTCTTTTGGGTCTGTGGGAAGCAAATTCAGTTCGAAGAAAATGGTCATGGGTGCCCGAATTTATGGGGCTTTGTTTTTTAGCAATTTTGATTTTAGGAACTCTGGTTAAGTTGGCTTAGGGGTTATATGTTATACGATTTCATTTATCTACTGTTATTCCTTTCGGGTGTTGTGGTGCTAGTGGAAAACCGCTTGCACCGCATCACCTTTTTTTTGAGATTACAGGGCTTTCTTTTGATTTTCCCAGTCTTGCAAACTCATGAAGGAGATCTTACACATTCCTTAGGACTAATATTTTTGGTGTTATTGTTTAAGGCTTTTCTTACTCCATTTATCTTGAATTGGACTGCCAAAAAATCCCAGATGAGAGAAAGCACCATACCTCGGTTTGGCTACCTAGCCACACTCTTGTTTTTAGTTTTGGGACTTGTAGTTGCAGTAAAAATTACTGAAAACGCTAACGACTTTTCTTTTCCTGTCCATAAGATTGGACTCATCTATGTGATTTTAATGATCTATGTCGGAGTCCTTTGTTTTATTGTTCGTAGGAATTGGCTGGCTTTGATCGCTGGATTTTGTGTTTTTGAAAACGGTATTTTTATCCTCACATTGGTTCTTGATAAAGGTCTTCCTTTTGGTCTCGAGTTTGGCTCATTTTTGGATGCCGTTCTTGTGATCGTGTCGGGAGGTATACTCCAGTTATCCCCTCATATGCATGTAAAGGGTGATAAAACATGACACAATATCTTTTTTATATAACCGGTATCTATTGTTTTTTAGTCGTATTTTTTATATTTATTTTGGCTCCAACAAAGGGACAAACACGAATTTGGTTGTGGTCAGCACTGAAACTTTTCTTTTTTGCAACATTGTTTTCTTCATGGTTCACAGAAAACATTGTGCTGAAGTGGATTTTGATTGAAGCTTCAACATTATTTGGATCTCTCTTGATTTCCTCGAGTGGCACGGAACGTTCATTTCAGGTTGGCTGGAAATTTTTACTCATCAACTCTTATGGTTTAGGTATTGCCTTTCTTGGAATCGTAATACTTTTGTTTGCATCGAAACCTCTAGAAACTTTGGATTTTTCAGCGTTGGTTGTCGGTTTGGAAGGTCAATCGGGTTTGCTCATTGAAATCGCGCTGCTACTTTCAATTTATGGATACAGTGCGAAGTTAGGTTTGGTTCCCAATCACTTTTGGGTAGGGGATACGTACGCAGAGAGTCCAAGTCAGATTTCTTCATTGATTGCCTCGTTTGTCCCAGTATCGGTCGCACTGGCTCTTCGACCACTCGTTCAACTCGAAAGATCTGTGAACACCTCTCTAGTAAATTCGGCAAATGGTCTTTTGTTTATTGGTATTCTGACAATCTTATATGCAACATGGATTTTAAACAAAAGAGAAGATATCCGACGTATTGCGGCAAAAATCGCACTCTTTCATACTGGAATGTTGGCTGTGTTTCTTTGGTTAGATGTTAAGGACGATGTATTTTATTTTTTATTAGCATCTACACTCATAGTAAAGTTGATTGTTTTTGTTGCAATGGGTCTATTGAGAATGGACGCAGGCAAACGGATGATAGGTCAAATAGTGGATCTTCCTTCTTTGAATCCAAAGTCGTTTTATGCCTATATGGCGGCAGTACTTATCGCATTTGTGTTCCCACTTTCACCTGTATTTATTTTAGATATGGAAATCATACGCATCGGCCTGACAACAAATTTGATTTGGTTGTTCTGTTTTCCATTATTAGGTCTAGTATTCTTTTATATCGCTTTAAACAAACTCCTTCCCATCGTTAGAGTTAAGAGTCGGGATTTTGAACCGACAGAAAAACTTGTTCTTACGGTCAGGTTGCGTTTTTTTATTATGAGTGTCGTATTTGCTTTGGGGATAGGCGCCTTTGGTATGTATGCGCTTGTTATGGGAGGGTTTAGCAATGTTTAAGATAACAGGACTTTTCCAAACCAAATCGGATCCGACCTTCTATCATTTTTTAGCTGAACATCATGGCGTAACCATGGTGAAAGTCCCAGACAAAAAAAGCCCTATCGACTTTTTGATGGATGATAAGTATCCAATTTGGTTACTACGTCATTCACTTGGGAAGGATATGGGTCCAGAAGATTATTCTGCACTTAGTGAATTAGATTATCTAACTGAAAAGCGGAGCAAAGTACTCGGTCTTCACCAGAGGTCTGGTTCCTTACGTGACCTTTTTTTTCATGGTATCAAAGTGCCTTGTGGGGACAATTCCTACTCTCATGCTGTTGGTCCGATCCATGCAGGTATCATTGAACCAGGACACTTTCGTTTTGTCGTTGAGGGAGAAAAAATACGTCACCTAACGATTCGCCTCGGTTTCCAGTTCAGACATCTAAAAGAAGAAATGTATAGATCTAATGTTTCTCGAATTATGCATCTGTCGGAAACCATATCAGGTGATTCATCTGTAAGTTATGCGGTATGTTTTTCGAGAATTTTTGAAGAAGCGGCTGGTATTAAAGTAACAGAGTCTATCAACTTATTTAGATCCCTTTTGATCGAAGCAGAAAGGATTGCGATCCATATTGGGGATATGGGTGGAATCTCTGAGGATATAGGATACTATCCATTATATGGCGTTTGTGTAACCGATAGAGGAGCGGCTCTTGGCCTGACAGAAACATGGACAGGAAACCGTTTTGGTAAAGGAGCAGTTCGCCCAGGTGGTGTTCGTACAAATCAAAAGGTATCTGCAGGAGATGCAAAGTTAGCTTTTAATCAGTTGAAGAAAACATTTGAAAAAAATATAGAGCCACAAATTCTACGAGCACTTTCCAATTCTACAATCAAGGAACGACTCCAAGGTTGCGGACAATTGAGGGCGGCTGACGTTGATTCGTTTGGATTTGTGGGTATGACGGCTAGATGTGCTGGTGTCATGAAGGATCTACGACTATCTGATACGGCTTATCCTCATTGGGTACCACTTTCTCTCCATCATGATGTTGCTAATTTTTCGGGGGATGCATGGAGTCGGTTTTATCTCCGGTATATGGAAATCAAACAGTCTTTGGCTTGGATGGAAAAGACAATTTCCCACATTGACTGGGATGCGCTTTGGTCAGGACAAACTACAAAAGAAACGATTTTGAAAAGAGATTACAAACCTGGTATTTATTATCAAGCATTGGAGTCATGGCGAGGGTCTATACTTACCGCACTCGTGATTGAAGAAGATGGCAAAGTTTCTGATTCTTATATTAGAGATCCATCTGTATTGAATTGGCATGCTTTAGAAATTGCGGTAAGAGGTCAGCTGATTGGCGATTTTCCTTTAAACAATAAGTCGTTTAATCTTAGTTATGTAGGATTTGATTTATGAAAAGTCTTCTCGAAATCACAAACCTATTTAAAAAATCGAATGTTATGAATTGGAAAACAGCATCTCCGATTCATCCAAAAAATCGAGGTATTCCCACCCCTTCAAGTAAATTCAAAACAAGTTGTGAGGGATGTAATATCTGTGTGGAGGTTTGTCCCACAAAAGCGATCCAGTTGGAGTCTCCTCAGGTTCTTCACATCGATTACGGCGCCTGTTTGCAATGTGGAGAGTGTGTTAGTCATTGTCCTGAAAATAAATTACAAAACTCCGGTTTCATCTATGTCTTTTCAAAACATAGAGATTTACTAAAAGCAACTTACAAAGCAGGTGAGTTGATTCCTAAAAAAGAGTTACCAAATACGAAAAATCATGATGATTTCGAAAAGCTAACATTCAAAAATGGATTTTTATATCGTGAAGTTGCCGCCGCAGGTAATAACACTGTTGAATGCGAACTCAATGCTTCTTATAACTCGGTGTTTGACTCCGAGCGAGAAGGTGTTAGGTGTGTTGCGAGTCCGAAGCATGCAGATGCTGTTGTATTTTCGGGTCCGATTTCAGGCAAGATGGCAGGGCCACTTGCTGATGCACTTGCGGTCATTTCGGAACCAAAAGCATTGATAGCCTGTGGAACAGAAGCCGTCAGCGGTGGACTGTTTCAAATGGGTACAATTCCTAAAGACCCAGATCTCTTTATCGCTGGAGATCCTCCTCGTCCGGACGTTTCGATCCAAGCATTTCGTTATTTAATGGGAAGATTTCCATTTTCATTTCAAGAGGCGCTTCACAAATTTCTATCGTCTGAAAAATAAGACGTGTGGAATTAGAAAAAGAAGAAATTGTTCGAATTCTTTTAATCGAACCAAAAAAAGGTTCCTATGATACCTTGGTCTCCTTATTAAAAGAATGGTTTCAAGACTATGTAGAAATTGTTTGGCGATCCATTTATGAGAATGGAATCGAAGAGCTAAAAAAAGGTAGCTTTGATTTATTGATAGCTGAGATCAATTTCCCAGATTCCGAATTATCGGAAGAAGAGAGATTACAGGATATCGCGGATACAGCAGGTCCTCTTGAAGTTCCCATTGTCATATTTTCAAATTCCAAAGACAAAACGTTACCAGTCCTATCTTTCCAACTCGGCATCAGTGAATTTTTTTCAAAAAGGGGAATCAAAAAAAATCTCCTTGAACATCGATTTCGAAACCTTTTCAGAGAGATTTATCGTAAAAAAGTGATCTCGATTCAGATGGACGATTCACTCCGACGTTTTCAAGAATTGTATGGAATGAATCAAAATGAAATTCAAGACCTCAATACTCTCGTAAAAAAGTTTAAAAAAGAATTAGAGAAAGAGTATGAAGAGAAGATGAAGTTAGATTTTGAAAAGAAAAAAATGCAAAACGTTTTCGGAATGTATGTAGATCCGATAGTTGTCGAAAGCATTATGAATAATTCTCTTTCTTTGGAACAAAAAGGTCATGTCCAAGAAATCTCCGTTATTTTTTCGGATATCAGAGGTTATACTTCATTATCGGAAAAACAAAAGCCTGATCAAGTGATTTCATTTTTAAACGAATACTTTACTGCAATGACAGAAGTGATTCTAGGTTATGGCGGAATGATCGATAAATACATCGGTGATTCCATTATGTGTTTGTTTGGAGTACCAATCCCCCAAACTGACCATAGACAAAATGCACTCGATTGTGGAATTGAAATGTTACAAATCTTTCAGCTTTGGCAACCAAAATGGCAAGAGATCTATGGTTTTACTCCACAACTTGGTATAGGTATTGCTTCAGGTAATGCCATTGTAGGAAACGTAGGTTCATTTCAGAAGTTATCTTACACAGCTGTAGGGGATACTGTTAATATGGCGGCACGATTGGAGTCGATGGCAAAACCCATGCATGTATATGTGTCAGAAGGTTTGTACAATCACCTACCGGAAGAATACGCGGCAAAATACAAATACACGGAACTAGAGCCAGTTACAATCAAAGGAAAAGAAGGTTTGCACCGCATATTGAGTGTGCAACCATTATAAAGTCGAACAGAATTGATACAGTTCATTGTTTGTGAGTTTTACTCCATATGTTTCTGTTAGGGGAGGATTCTGTTCTTTATTTAAAGAAAAAATGTCTTGGTACATTTCAAATAAACTTTGTGTGTCGGATTCTTTTTTCCCATGACCAGAGAGTTTAGCTAAACTACCACCAAAACCGATGGCCTGTCCAATGACGGATTGGTCTTTAGGAGCTTTGCCTTTATCTTCGATGGCTTGAATGATGGGAGCAGGAAGTTTCCAGAGTTTTGCGGCTTCTGTGCCCATTTCGATCGAGTCTACGCCAAAGGCTTTAATCTCTAACTCGGAAAAGGTTAAATCTGATGTCTGGTATTCAGTAAGTATCTCAACATACTTTGGGCGATCGATCGTATTGAGTACGATCTTTCCAAGATCTTGCATGAGACCGCAGGTAAGTGAAAGTTCAGCTTCCTTTCTCATTTTTTTCTCTTCGCAGAGAAACTGTGCAAGGATTCCTTTTGCTATGGAATGATCCCAGACTTCATCACGAAATTTTTTATAGTTTCCTTGGCTAAAAAGTGAATCTGACATGGACATCGCAACCATAGAACGAACAGTTTTGAAACCAAGTCGTGTGATCACCTGTTTCATGTTAGCTATAGGATTGCCCCTGGAAAAAAAGGGAGAATTCGCTAACTTAAGAAGTCGAGCTACAAGTACTTGGTCAGATTGAACTTTTTTTTCTAATTCACCAAAACCCAACTCATTATCATCCTCAAGAGATAGAATGGAAATGAGAACGGGCGGTACGATTGTGAGGTCTTTAATTTGGGAGAGGTATTCTGTTACTGTTGCCATGGAATTGACTCTTCTGTCAAATTTCCATGAATCCTCTTATCGTAAAATCAAAAAGGGATGATTTAATTTTGAGCCATTCTAGCAAAACTCACACCTTTGTAGTAGTGATTCAGAATTTCTTTGTAGTCAAAGTTTTCTTTTGCCATTGCGTAACTGCCCCATTGTGAGAGCCCAACACCATGACCAGAACCAAGTCCTTTCACAAAAAATTTTCCGTCACTTTCTCTACGGATGCCAAATCGAGTGGATTTTAACTTAGTGGCACCGAGTAGTTTGCGAAATTCTGTTGCTTTGATTCTTTTTGTCGTAGCAGATCCAATGACGTCAATTTCATTGACACGTGATGAAGCAAAGCGATTGACTACAATCAAATCCTGAACTTCGCCAACTCCTAGACTTGCCAAAGCGGAATTGATTTGGGCTTGGTCCATTTTTTCTTCCCAGGCATAATTATCACCCTCTTTGTCATAGTCTGATCGAACGCTTGTTAGATACTCCACTTTATTTCCCCAGACATTTAGAGGATCTTCAGTTACACCACCGCTATTGGAATGGAAAAAACTCTGAATAGGTGAACCGTTGTATAATAATATCAAACCTTGAGTGTCTTCCACTGCTTGGTTGGTTTTTTGATTTTCCTTTGCCATCCCTCTATAGACTTGGGTATTGGTCGTCGTATCGACGTCGTAAGGTGCTTTGCGTTTCGCGATCATTTCTCGAACAACGTATGTCCGGGCGCATACCGCTTGCGCTTTCAATGCTTCTTCAGGCCAAGAAGCCGGAACTTCCGAGGGTACTACTGACATCAAATATGTTTCAATATTGACAATGTTAAGAATAAGAATTTTACCATTTGAGGGTTTGATTTCGATGTGGCCTCGATACTTCCCTCCTTTATACTCAAGGTAACCCGCATTCGAAGTGATTTTAATTGGAGCCTTAATCAGAGTAGGGTCCATACTTAAAAACTCATATGCTTTTTTGATGACGAGGTCATTTGCATCCCATACTTCGATAGTTCCTGTTGATTTAAAGGATTCTTCGCTAGAAGCCTCAGAAAGAAGGACTCTTACTTGAGCAAACGCCTGACTCGTATCTGATGGAACCCACGAAGATACAACAATGGTTCGGCAGCCGATCGAGCTGATAAGAGATAGAGTAAGAATGGCGGACAACCTAGCGAATTTCATAAAGCCTCTCTCCTTTGAGATTCGGTCAAAAACTACTTTTTCCTCTTAAAAAAAGCTTAGATTTTTCGACGTAGATGGAGGACAGACTCGCAATGTGGAGTATGTGGGTAAGGATCGATGAGAAGTGAGGCAACCACATCATAATGGGTTTGATAGAATTTTAAATCCTCTCGCTGACTGTAGGGATTGCATGAAACATAAAAGATATCACGAGGACCATTTTCCCGTATCCAAACATTGACCTTACCACCGGCTCCCGCTCGAGGTGGATCCAAAATCAATACACTATCTGAAGGACATTCCACAAGAGAGGCATCTTGAAATAAATTTACAACTTGAGTCAAAATTTCTTTTTCTGGGAAGGCCCTATGTAACGCATTCTTTGCAATCTCAATGGAGGAAGGGGTGAGCTCATAACATTTGATTTTAGAGAATGATGTTCCAAATAGAATCGAGAAAAATCCGTTTCCACAAAATAAATCGATAAGGCAGTTTCGATTTTCGGGTAAGTGACTTTGTATAAATTCTAAAATCGGCAAAAAACCAGAAGGGTTGGGTTGGAAAAAAGAATCAAATGGAATCAAAAAATCGCGCCCTAAGACAATTTCGTGATAAACATCGGATCCTTTTAAAATTTCGGATCTACCCATGGCTGAGACTTCCGACTTAACTCTGTTATAACAAAAAATAATATGATTTGCAATACACAATTCCAAAGTTCTTTCTTTAAAATTGGTAAAGTCAGAATCGAATTGAAAACCTTCTGTAAATGTAAAGATCGTCATACAGTCTTCTGTGAAGCGCGCTTTACGGATGGTGATGTATTTTAAACCACCTCTTTCTGAATGTCGATCCCAAGGCAATTGAGGAAATTCGTTAAGTAAATTGCGAACATTCGTGAGCTCTTTGTTTGCCCAATCGGAATGTATAAAACAATGATCTATATCGATAACACGTCTAAAATTCCCTCGTGCACGCAAGCCTATCGTCGGTCCGGGAAATACACTAAAATCCATTCTGGAACGGTAATGAAAGATTTGATCAGAATTGATTGTTTGGAATTGAACTCCCAGTTGAGAAAACAACTGTTGGATAGGTTCAAATTTGATTTTACATTGGTCTTCGTAAGGGATGTGTTGGCCAGCGCATCCACCGCATTCTCCATAAAATTGACAGGGAATCGGAGCACGCTCTGATTTTTCTAAAAATTCGACTAACCTGTATTTTGTGGATCGTGTCTTTCTTTTGTACATTTCGACTGAGATCAAATCACCAGGCAGAGTATAGGGATAAGAAATTTTCTTACCGTTAGGTGCAATGCCCGTGCCTAGAAAATCAGAGCTAAGAGAATCGATACGGATTTGTTCCAATGTTTTGTTCTTGCCAGTATTCAGGGATTTTAATACACTTTACTGCATGGTTTGGTTGCAAAGATTCTTTTTTTTATTTTGTATTTTTACTCTTTTACTTATAAAAGCTCCTGATTTAGAAGCACAGGTTTTATTCACGGGCCAGATTTTAGATCTTCGAACGAATAAATCTTTCGGTGTTACAGGTCAAAAATGGAACTTCCGTCCGGGTGATTCACCAATAGCGCCCGCATCTCCTGGGGAATCAGATGACGAGGATCCCGATTTTGAATCTATTGCGCCTTTACGCTTTTCAAATGCATTGCCTGTTCTCACCGATGAAGTCAAAAACGGCTGGATATCCGGATTTCAGATACAGACTTCCTGGGATAGAGTGAGAGATGGTGACGGCGAAGTTTACTTTCCAAATTTTGCAGAATACTTTCAAAAGTACAAAGGATACGGTTGGTATCGAACCGAAATCCTTATCTCCCAGGATGACCTGCGCAGCAGATTCAAATCTCGTTATCTCACACTCCGTCTTGGTCAAATCAGTCAGGCCGATGCTGTGTATTGGAATGGTCATTTCATCGGAAGTACTGGACTTGCTTTAGATACTACTTCCGATACTATATTAGAAGATCGTTATCTCTTTGCCGACAAAACTCGCTTCTATCGAATACCAGTTGGACAAATTAAAACATCTGAACCGAATGTGCTCGCTGTACGCGTGTTTTCAAAGTATCCTTTGAGTCCAGGGCTATCACATGATAAGTATTATATTTCATCACAAAGATATTCCGAACGGGCAGAATATTGGAATGATTTCAAAAAAATCTTTGTTATCGTACTTACCATGTTACTCGGAGCATTCTATTTGTACTGGCAGTTCCTCTTCCGAAAGGATGAACATGCAACGATTTATTTTGCAATAGGATCGTTTTTTATGGCAGTCAATACATTGTTCCAAAGCCAAATCATTTACTCTATATTAAACGATGGTTTTTGGATCAAAAAAATAGAATACGCCACATGGATTGGACTCACTCATTTCCTTTTTAACTTTGTGGTCCAATTTGCCCAAGTGCATAAAGGTTGGATTCGCCGTGCGAATTTTTTTGTGGATGGGATGGGGATCATCGCATTTGTTGCAGTTTTCCTTTTTCCTGATCTTTATACTCTCTCACGATTCTTTTTCTTTTGGTCTTTTCTTACCATAATACTTGGACTTTCACTTTGTTATATAGTTTTTTTAGGAAGAAAGATTCCAGCGATGGGAACTGTTTCTTTTGGAATGTTAATCATGGTGGGCCTAATTCTCAACGATGTATTGGTTGAACTCCAATGGGAGTTGTATCCGAACGAAACCTTCATGAAAGATTATGCATTTGCTGGATTTTCGATTTCTGTTGCTTTGTCTATCATTGGAAACATGGTTGCTTCTCGAAAATTAGTTGAAAAACAAAAGGAAGAAAAAGATAGATTGTCACGTTATTTTTCACCAGAAGTAATGGAGACAATAGTCAATGACGCAATCAAGTTAGGTGGTGAGGAAAGGGAAATTGCTACTTTATTTTCTGATATAGTAGGATTTACAACCTTTTCCGAAAAGAATTCTCCTGCCGTGGTTTTGGCGAGTCTCAATACCATTTTTGAATCCCTATCGGATTTGATTTTCCATTACTCCGCGACTTTAGACAAATTTATAGGTGATGCCATTATGGCATTTTGGGGCGCACCGACAAAAACAGATTTAGATGCCTATCATGCTATCGCTTGTGCAGTTGATATGCAAAAACGTATGGTTCAGATTAATAAAGATTTAGGCCTACCTCCCGAAACATTTCGACTTCGCATAGGTGTGAACTTTGGTGACGCGATAGTTGGCAATATTGGATCTGTTAGACGAATGGATTATACTGTGATCGGTGATGCAGTCAATACTGCCGCAAGACTTGAAAGCCATGGTACGCCTGGACGTGTGGTCGTCTCAGAAGCGGCTTTCCTTGCCGCCGGTGGGGATACATATATCAAGTATGACGAAACCAAAGAACTGACATTAAAGGGAAAGGCAGAACCAGTTAAGGTCTACTATATCACTGAAGTTTTAAAAAGGGATATGTAACAATTGATGTATTTCAAAATACACGTTGACTGCTTGCATTTAATCGTTAAACCAACAATGACTCAGCATTAGATAAATTATGAATCAGAACAAAAAAAAGATTTTAGTCGTTTTGGGTCATCCGAATCCTAATTCGCTTTGTGCAAAGTTTGCGCAAGTTTATACCGAGGCGGCAGTAAAAGAAGGTCATTCCGTAGAAATCCTTCGTTTGATCGACCTAAAATTTGACTATAACCTTCGATTTGGATATGGGGCTGAATCTGTCCAAACTATGGAGCCAGATATCAGAGAAAGCCAAAACAAAATTTCAAAGGCTGACCACTTGGTGTTTGTTTTTCCAAGCTGGTGGGCAAGTATGCCTTCAGTTTTAAAAGGTTGGATTGATCGAGTTTTTATACCCGGATTTTCGTTTCAATACCAAAAGCACTCTCCATTCCCAAAACAGTTGTTAAAAGGAAAAACGGCACATATTTTGGTGACTATGGACGCACCTACATGGTATTATAAATTGGTCAATTGGTCTCCAGGTATTCGAATATTGAAAAAAGGAACACTTGAATTTTGTGGCGTTGGTCCTGTAAAAGTTTCTTATTTTGATCAAGTGAGAAAACGGAAACAGCCAGAAATTGCAAATTGGATCCAGAGGGTAATGAAGTTAGGTTCGGTCGCCGCTTAGTCCTTTCCAATATCTTTAAATACTCAGTTTTGTCGCTAAGTCGAACAAAGGTTCATTGAGATCTGGATCGATGATATAAATAATCCTTTGCGTGCTTGATGTTTGTGAAGCTAAATCTGTTACTGCTCTTCTTCGATCCATTTTGATATCAGTTTTATCAAAATCTTCGATATAGTATTTGAGTCCTCGTTTAAAGATGGGTTTGATCGTACATATTCTTTGAATTTTTGGACGAGTCTGGTAGCGATCTAGTCCCACTACTTTACAGATGTCAAAGTGGCCTCGTTTTTCAGAATCAACAGATACGGTGATTACAAAATCTCCGAGATTTATAATATTCTCATTATTGGTTAAACTAGCCCCTAAATAGTCGAGCAAATGTCGAATATTTTTATTGCTATAAGAGAAGAACGAATCATTTACAATTATTTTTAGAGCGGTTGCTGATTTGTAAGCTTCACGCCATGGTTGGTTTGATGTCAATGAGGCATATTCACTAGCTAATGAAAGTATTGCGATGTCTTCTTCGAAATTTACTGAAGATGCGTTGCTTTCTTGGATTCGGAGTTGAGCTTCAATGTCTTCGATGATTTGTTTTTTGCTGACATCTTTGGCAAATTTATCACGGACGAGCATAAGCCTGTTAAATACATTTTTAGTATCAGGGAAGTTATTGTTAATTCCATTTCCACGAAAGGGTCTATGGTGATTCAAAACCAAAGTTCGAATTTCTGTGGGAATATCAGATGCGGACAAGGTCATCAAATAACTAAGAGTAGGGTGTTGTTGGATTAAAGTATACTCATCTTTTGATAGATTGGGTCCTTCGGTTAAGTTGAGCTTGGCGTAACCTATATCTGCTAAAAAACTTGCCGTCATGATAGCTAGATGATCTTTTTTGTTAGGTTTTTTGTCTTCATCGGCTACAATTTTTTTGGTTCTAACTTTCATACCCATAGCAACAATAGTTCGTTTGGTCATAAGTTCAGATTCCAATGGAACGCCAGCTACATTAAGTATTTCTAATATATTGAAAAGGCCATGTTCAAATACGGGATTGCTAGTAAAATCGTCAAGGACAGCATTCATCGATTTTTGAACTCGTGCAGAATGATCTAATGAGAATGTTTCTTTTCTAAGGTCATTCAATAGGTTTGCAGTCTGTTTTGCAAATTCTGTAGTTTTTTCAGCATCGAATAGTTTTACGTTTTTCGGATCTGATTCATCGCTTCCAACTCTTAGCTTTTTTGAATCTGTAGAAAGATAATATGCTCCTTGGAGTTCAATTTTGAGTAATTTGCCAAAGTCATCCTCTGTGGGATTCCTCTTTTTGGGCATTATGATTTTGCCATCTTTATCATAAAGGTCGATAGAGATGAATTTATTTTTCCGAAATGTATTCAATGAATCTTCAGAAAATTCAAACTGAACGAGTTGATCCGTTGAAACCGGTTCTTGTTGACTCAAAATTTCCGCCTTTTTGGAAGAGAATGATCTGATGTTAAATCTATTTCAAACCCATTTATAAGACGAGTGGATTTTGATTTCTCTGATCATTCAAATGTTACTTTTGTGTTTTAATTTTAAAATTTGGATCGAAACAAGCGAGAATCGAGCGCTGTGGAATTTTATCGGCGAAAATCAGAAAGTTGTAATCACTGCCAATGGTAGCGATAATTTCTACAAAGCATTTAAACAACTAAATATGCGCAATCCTACCTCAAGAACATTCTAATAAGAAAGGATTCTCGAATGAAACAAAAGAAGAAAGTGATCGTCATCGGCGCCGGATTTGCGGGGTTGCAAGTCATCAAATCACTTGCCAATCAGAAGGAGTTTGAGGTCGTTGTGATCGACAAAACAAACCACCATTTATTTCAGCCTCTACTTTACCAGGTGGCGACGGCTGTTTTGTCACCCGCAGATATTGCGATACCCACTCGAACCATTACTACCCAATTTAAAAACGTAAAACTCTACATGGCCAATGTAGACAAAATCGATCCTGAGTTAAAAGAAGTTCACTTTGCAGGTAAAATCGAAGTATATGATTATCTAGTATTTGCGGTAGGTGCGCAGACAAGTTATTTTGGAAAAGATGATTGGAAACAATATACATTTGGCTTAAAAAACTTGAAAGATGCCTTGGGTATCCGAAGACAAATTTTGCTCTCCTTTGAAGAGGCTGAGTTGTCTGGAGACCCTCAGATGATAGAGCGTTTGTTAAACTACGTTATTATTGGCGGTGGACCTACGGGCGTTGAGTTGGCAGGTTCGATTGCAGAACTTTCGCATTATATCATTCGTAAGGACTTTCGAGTGATCGACTCAGCAAAGACGAAAGTTACCCTGATCGAAGCGGGGCCTAGACTCCTTTCAAACTTTCATGAATCGTTGAGTGATTTTACAAAAAGTAAATTAGAAGAACGTGGAGTTGAAGTTCTTTTGAATTCACCTGTTCAGAACATTGACGCTGAAGGTGTTCATCTTTCCAATCAGACTCTTAAATCGAAAATGATTATTTGGGCCGCAGGTGTAGAAGCCGCGAGTATCACACGTACATTGCCTTTCGAGAAGGATCGATCTGGCAGGATTGTAGTTGATGAATTTTGCAGAATCAAAAGCAAAACAGATATTTTTGTAATTGGTGATGCGGCAAATTTTTCTTACCAATTAGAAAGGCCATTGCCTGGTGTATCACCTGTGGCAATGCAACAAGGTAGATTTGTTGCTAGTTTTTTAAAAAATGAAATCAATAGCACAAAACAAAAACCATTCGAGTATTTTGATAAAGGAAATATGGCGACGATTGGGAGAACGGATGCAGTAGCAGAATTCTCAATTTTTAAGTTAAAAGGTTTTTTTGGTTGGTTGGGCTGGTTGTTTGTCCATTTGGTTTATCAAGTGGGATTTAAAAACAAAGTGAGTACTCTCATCAGTTGGATTTGGAGTTATCTCACCTTTCGTGCTGGTGCCCGCCTCATCCAAGAAGATATAGAGACACCAAAAAAGATATAGCTGAATAAAAGACGAAGTGAATACCGATGGTCTGCCTAACTTTCTATCGTTGACTCTAGATAAGGTTTCATTTCGTCTTCAACACTCTTTCGTAATTCCATAAGTTTGATTGCATAATTACGTAGTCTTTCTTCTTTTTCATTTTTTGGTTCCCATGGCAATACATCTACTGGATTGCCACTTTGATCAACTGACACGAATACAACGATGCAATGAGTGTTTTTAGTAAATTCTTCTTCTCTCACACCCTTCGAAAAAACATCCACAGCAATGTGCATGCTCGTCTTTCCCGTATAGATGATGTAGGCATGTGTTTTGACGATATTGCCTATGTGAATGGGATCATAGAATCGAATGCCACCAACGTACACAGTAACACAATATGACTGCGACCACTGAGAAGCGCAAGCAAAGGCCGCTTGGTCAATCCATTTCATAACCATACCACCGTGAACTTTGCCACCATAATTGATGTCAGTTGGAGCACTTAAAAATTGTAGCGTAATTTCAGATTTCATAACTTACATTCCTTCCAACTAAAACTGGTAGTTGATCCCTAATTCAAAACGAGATGTTTGAGTCTGTGTTTGTTGCATTCCATAAGCATCACGATAGGTCTTAAAATGAAATGAGACAGGTTCGGAAGATTCTACAGCTTTGATTTGATTCAGATTTGCCCAAGAACGACCTGTAAAATAGGAGTGTACCAATTGACCAAAATAGAGTACTAGTGTGAACTGTTCGAGATGATTGGAAACCTCAGACAATCGATTTAAATTTGCCGAATCTTTTTGGAGATTATTGATTTTGTCATAACTTCGGAAGTTTAAAAAGCTTGTGACAACCTCTTGACTGCTAGCTGGTGTTATGGATATGAGCGTTTGTTGGAGGATAGGCTGAATAAGTGTCACATCCAATGCGTCCGATGTAATATTGTTTTTTTCGACTCGAATCGCTTCTTTCGATCCTAAATAAAGAGCAAAGGAAGTAAAAAAGAGTGATGTGTAGGCCGTACCAATGGTGTCCTCTTTTGCGTAGATATGACCCCAACCTGGAAGTATCGCAGATCGTTGCACAATATCCCAAGGAGATCTTGGAGCTTCGTAGTACCTTCGCCAATCAGTTTGTCTTCCGAGAAAGTCTTCCATTTCCTTTACTTTGATTTCCAGATCACCTATCCTTCGTTTGTATGAAAGCATGGTTTCTTCAGATTCTCCGACAGGAACTTTGTTTTTCTCTAACACTGCTTCGATCTCTTTGAGTCTTTCTTCTTCTAATCTTAATGATTCTTCAGCGGCGGCGGAGTCTTTTGCCAGCTTTTCCTTAGCTAGAAGGGCTTTTGCGGATTCTTCGGCCTTTGAGCGTTCCTTTTCGGATGCATTGTAGAGTATTTTATAAATCTTTTTTTTTGAAATGGAACTTTTGGAGCCTTTTTTATCAACAAAGGTGACACTCTCCGATGTTTGATCTAAAATCTTTCCATCCAAAGATTTGCCAGATTGAAAAACGATAGTTTCTGACCAAACGGGCATTACACTAACAAGAGCCAAGAAAAAGAAAATCTGGCAAAATTTCATAGGTTTATGTACCTCTAGTGGGGGATAGTTCGGGGAAAGACTTAAGAAAGTCAGCGATTCGTAAAAAAATCCAGATTTTCTGTTCTTCTCTAGATTTTGGATCAGAAATAGCCTTTAAAACATCAGATATCAATGCTTTCGTGAATCCTGGATTCGACAAATTCGAATATTCTTTTTTTTCATCAATTGAGTCCCCGAATTTTTTAAGCTGATTTAGAAATGTCAAATAAAATGGCTGATCTATATCAAAATAAATTTGATACTTCAAAAATTCAGATTTCACTAATTCGATTTGTGCTTCGTTTTTACTGACACCATCCTTAAATTCAGTTTCCGTTATATGATTTCTTTCATAGGAATATTCCAAAGAGGTCATATCAGTGAGGATTGGTAATCCTTCATGCCAATTTAGAAATTGAAACATTGCTTTTTGTATCTCTTCTGAGTGCATAAAATTTAGTTGTCTTTTGATTGAATCACAATTGTCGTATTATCGAAACCCAATATTGAAAATTAATTTTCTTTGATTTTGTAAAAATCGATCCCTCAAAAATGAAAGAAATTCTCGTCTAAGTACATCAAATTTATGAACCAACTCAATGTCCTCTTGGTTGAAGATGAAGCACCCACACGCAATTTTTTAGCCCAAGCACTCATTTCGGCAGGTTACCTTGTGACTAAGGCTGAAAATGGCGAAGAAGCTCTGCAATTATACAAAAAAAACGATTTTCCCGTCATTCTAACGGACTTGGAGATGCCCGTCATGGGTGGCAAGGAACTGATCAGCAAAATTATGGATTTGGAATCTGTTTGCCCGCCGATGATCATTGTTCTTACAAGCCATGATGAATCCAGTGTGATCGTAGAAGTGATGAAAAAAGGAGTTCTTGATTATTTAATAAAGCCAGCGAATGCCGACGAGATCTTAACTAAAGTCAAGTTTGCCTCCAAGAGTTATGATCTCAAACGGATGCAAATCATTTTGGAAAAAGAAAAAGAGATTCGACTCAAAGAACAATTGGATTGGCTCAATTATAAAAATGCTTTTGCCAACAAAGAAGCCAATTCTTTCAACGATAACTTGATTCATAATATGCGTCACAATTTGGGACAAAGTGGTGGTTTTGGCAATCTAGTGAGTCTCTTAGAGTTGATTTACAACGAAGCAAAAAAAGATGGAGACGAGATTCGGATTGATAAAGAAATTTTTGAATTACTCCACCAATCCGTACAAATGATAGACAAAACTTTTGTTTCTCTCGAGAATATTTCCCGGATCTCAGAATCTGAAATTACCTTAGAACCACTTTCTATTTCCAAACTATATGAATATGTAGCCACTTTGGCAGTTTCATTTGCCGAGATTGCAAAGGTTGGATCACACCTTATTATATTAGGTGATCCCAAAGAATCTTTTTCAAATCAATATGTTAACATAAACCTTAAACATTTTGAAGAAGTCATAAAAGAATTGCTAATCAATGCATGTAAGTTTTCAGAAATGGATTCAAAGATATTTATTATTTTTAGGATAGAAGGTAAAATGTTTCATCTATCGGTTGTTAATGAGCCGAAAAAAGGGATGCCCGTATTGGGAGTTCCGATCGAGTATTCGAATCTTGTCTTTGAGCCTTTTTACCGAATCAATAAATTTATATATGAAAATTATACAAGTTTAGATTTGGGATTGGGACTTTCTATGGTTAGAACGATCGTACAAAAAATGAAAGGGGAAATTTCTATTTCCAATATCCAAGACTTCATTTCATTGGAAGCTCAGAATATCAGAGTGGATGTTGGCTTGCGGATTCCTCTCGCCTAAAAAATGAATTCCGAACTTCCAATAAAAAATATTCCTTGTGACTTAGAACCGATCCATCTGATCAATGAATTGCAAGAATATGGTGCACTCTTCATTGTCAATTTTGAAACGCACGAAATCATCGCCGTCTCAGAAAACTGTTTTGATTTTGTTTTAATCCGTCCGAGCGAACTCTTAGGTAAAAACATCGATACCGTATTAGGAGATCTGAATCTTCCTTGGGACGGACTCTCCGACAGATTATCATCATCCAAAACTGAGAATTTTCGTTTTTCAAAAAAAATTTTTGGTAAAGATATTTTTCTAACTCTTAGGCGATCTGAATCCTTCCTGCTCATTGAGCTTGAGTTAGATGATATTAGTTCTGGGCTAGAACTTAGCTTAGTTTATAATGAAGAGATGCTTCATTCCATTGCTCAAAACTCTTTGGCAAACATCTATCAAACTTCCGTGGATTCCATACGCAAGCTAACCAAGTATGATAGAGTAGTTTTATACCACTTTTTCCCTGATTTTTCGGGAAAGGTAATCGCGGAAAGTAAAATAGATTCGATAGATTCCATTTTAGGTTACCATTACCCATCCACCGATATTCCATTGCCTGCTCGTAAACTATATGAAAAAAATCCAATTCGATGCATCAACCGAGAACAAAAAGCTAAAATTGGTTTGGTTCGAACTTCTGCATATAAAGATTATGCATTCCATTTGGGCGACACGATGTTACGTGCCCCACATTCCCATCATATAGAGTATCTCACAAATATGGGCATTGCCTCTTCGATGTCTATATCCATCGTTTGTGAAGGAAAACTTTGGGGTTTGTTTATTTGTCATAATTTAATTTCCACAATACCGACTCCTTCTTTACGTAAGGTTTTGGAAGTGTTTTCGGCATCTGTCTCCATGCAAATCGACCTGTTCCTTCGGAATGAAAGGATATCTTACGCTCTTGCATTGGAGTCGAGTTTATCTCTAATTCTAAAGAAAGTGAGTCATGAACCAATTTCAAATTTATTTTCTATTTTTTTGAATGAAGCTGAACATCTACGAAACCTTCTGAAGTCGGATGGATTTTACTTTTGTTGTCATGGCAAGCAAGGTATCGCTGGGGAGATTCCATCAGAAAATGGTTTGGTTCAGATCCTAGATTTTCTAGAGCAAGAACACCTTGATCAGATCTTTATTACAGACCAAATAGGTCTGCATATATCTAATCCGAACAAAGATATTCTCAAGTTTCCGGGTCTCATTTCGTTCCCATTGTCCTCTGATCCAAAAGATAGACTTTTGTGGTTTCGCAAGGAGCTACAGATGACGATTGATTGGGCAGGCAATCCAGAAGATACATTCAACAAAAAAACAGAAGTTGTTTCTCCTCGTACATCATTTGGCAAGTTTATCGAGACAGTGAAAGGAAAATCCCAAGCTTATTCTCCATCCAAAAGAATTGCCTTGGAAAGTTTTTTAGGTGTGAGAGAGATCATTGATAAAAAAAGAATTGAGGCACAGTTAGCATTGACCCTTGCCAAGGTAATTCAATCTGAGAAAGAGTTACAGAGATTAAATCAAACCAAAGATAAATTTTTTTCAATTGTTTCGCATAACCTTCGAAGTCCCTTTGGAAGTCTCTTGGGTTTTTCTGATCTCCTACTCGAATCTGTCTTTTCAAAAAATAACCTAGACACTTCAGAATTAATTAGCTTAGCCAAAAACTTAAATTCCAGTTCTCATAAAGCCTATGATCTATTAAAAAATCTCTTCGAATGGGGAAAAATCCAACAAGGTCGGATCATCATTCAAAAAACGAATCTTACATTTTCCTATGTATTAAATGAAGTAATTTATAATTTTTCATCCAAGTTTAAAGATAAAAATATTAAGTTCACATTGGATTGTCCAGAAAAGATTCAGATTCATTCCGATTACGGTGCGCTTGTCCAAATATTTAGCCACGTGATCAATAATTCTATAAAGTATTCACATCGAGGTTCACAGGTTTCGTGTCATGTAACCGAAGATATGGGTCATCTTCTCATATCTATCGAAGATTCTGGTGTAGGTATGAGTACAGATGATCTGGCAAAATTATTTCATATTGATTCTAAGTTTCGGAACCTAGGTACAGAAAAAGAGGATGGGACAGGATTGGGGCTGATTATCGTCAGAGAATACTTGAATCTTCTGAAGGGAGATATCAAGATTCAAAGTGAAATAGGTAAGGGCACAGTTGTTAAGATACAACTTCCCATCAATTCGCAGTAAGATGGAATGAAACATTTGAGAAACAGAATCTCATAATAAACTGATTTTGATTACCGAAAAATCATCCGTTAGCTCGAATTGATTTTGAATTTCAGAAACTACTTGTTCAAGATTCCCCTTAAACTTTTCAATCAGATGTAAAAAGATTTCCTCGTCACTTGTGATTTGGCGTAATCCAGTTTCGGTCACACCTACAACTAAATCGTCCTTTCCATCAGATCCGATAAAAATTTGATCACCAGGCTCGATCTGGAAGGTTTCAACCTTGATCAGTGCACCTTCACCAAGAGTACCAATTTTGCGCGTTTTGTGTTCATTTTCTATAAAACTTGCTTTGCCATCACGAAGTAACACCGCATTTGGATGTTCTGCGTTTACAAAAAATAATGTTCCAGAATCTTCCTCTAATAATCCTAAAAAGACTGAAACCAACATATACCCATCAAAGGAATAAAAAACTTCATTTAACTCACGGAAGCTTCTTTCTAGCCAGATAACTGGAGTAATATTTTTATCTTCTATGATGACTTGAGTTCTTGTGATGATAGATTTTAAAACGACTCCTAAAACTAATGCTCCTCCTGCACCTTGCATCGATTTGCCCATTGCATCTCCATTAACTACAATGGTATACTTTTTTGAACCCAATTGAATTGTATCGGCAAGACAAATGTCTCCACCCAATTCGTTCATAAAATCCCTAAAGATAAAACGTTTGTATTGTCGGATACTAAATTCTATTTTGATGCGAGGGCTATTCGTGAGGTTGGAGGCTAGAGGTTCAAGTAAAAGCGAAGTTAAATAATAATCTCCATCTTGTTGGAGTTTGAGCTCATTGATTTTTTCTAAACTTTCGCTGAGTCGTAGGTTCTTTTCATTTAATTGCAAATAGATAGAGGCAATGACTTGGTTTGTGATTAGGCAGACTACTACCAACAAAACGCTAGATAATACAAACGAAAATGTTGTCATATGAATCGTTTCGTTCGAAACAATATTAATCAATGGAAACAAACCTAGATAAACTATTGTATTCATCACAAAAAAAATAAGACAACTAACATATGCGGCAAATTTTCCTCGATTTTGATTCGTATCTGTAGAACTGAATGCCGTAACGATCACATAGCCAAGGATAGCGGGTGAAAAGCAGATTCCTGTAACAAAGACCGAGGCGGAGATACTCATTAAATCGAGGCTGGCAGGTAGGTACCATAGACTGGGATGTTTGTCATAATACCAGTATTTGCGTTCAATAAGCCAGAACCACCACGCGGATATGATTAAATGAAATGCGGATAAAAGGACCATTCCGTAAAACTCATTTAGGATGAAGGATATTAGGAAAATCATCCCAAAAATGAGTCTCGCTACATTGGAACCTCGTGAGTCCTTTATATGTTCTGCTTCAGATTTTCCCATTTTGTTGGAGACCTTAAGGATAGCTATAGATTGGTGTTGGCTAATTTTTGATCAAACGTAAAAAAAATTGAAAAAAATGATTATGAAGGGTAGGTTGTTTGTTATATGATATAGTGAAAATTGGATATGGAATCAAAAATATGAATTTGAAAATATGGATCAGCATTCTCTTAGTTACATTCAGTTGCAAATATTTTAAGTCGGGCACACTCGCCAGTCAAGATGAAACTGCCGGTGCCGTGGTTACCTTCCTTCACGGAAATGTCACCGTAATTTCCGAAGGCAAAGAGACCCAGGCCAAGGTCGGTCACGTCATTCGCACAGGCGATCAAATACGAACCAAGTTAGGATCTATCGATATCCAAACATACCGAGGAGAGATCATACGAATCAAAGACAATTCTTCTTTGACTTTTAAATCCCTTCCTGGAGAAGAGAGCCAAACAAACACAATCGATGTTGCATTTGGAAACCTTGTCGTAAAATCCGTAAAACTAAAGTCAAATCAATCCATTTCCATCACCTCTCCTACCATGGTTGCGGGTGTTAGGGGAACTTCATTTTCTTTTGAATTGGAAAAGAATGGTGTGCCTAAAGTGAAGGTGTTTGAAGGCTCTGTGGGTATGTCATTTCGAACTTCTCGTGAAATCATTGAAGCCAATGAGATGATAAGCAAAGAGGCAATGGCCAAACTATTAAAAACATTAGAATCCAACGAGGTAGTTTTGGAACCGGGAGAAACCTTAGAAGTCAATCCGAAAATCAACGAAATGGTGTTTTTGATCAATACAAAACTCTCAGAGAAAAATTTATCATCTGCAGAAATTGAAAGTTTTAAACTTTCGGAAAATGATTTGTCAAAGAAAGGTTTCCAATCTTCTCCCCAAGAACAGGCAGAATTGGAAACATTATTTCCAATTGAACAGGGAACAGTCCAGAAAGCGATCTCTGAAAACAAAAAAGGAACTCCTTCAAACGCATCTATAAGCGATTCCATTGATTCACAACATGAAGAAAAACGTAAGGATGTCATTGCCAAAATTACAGAGAATGCCGAGTCAAAAAACATTGAGAGTGAGACAGAAATACACGAATATTACAATATACTAGAATCTATTCACAAAACCAATGGTGAGACCCTGTCTGGAGCTGTTATCGCACAGTTAGGAGATACATATATTGTTCACTCAACCAAAGGCATCCATGAACTAAAAGTAGACGATATTGAGTTCATTGAGTATAAAAACTTCAAAGTAAAGACAAAGCCAAAAACGAAATAACCTTCGTTAATAGTTTTTATCCTTTTTGATATTGCACAAGATGTCTTCCAAAAGCATTCATGACCATTCTGTGCATGGGTGCTTGAGAGATAACATAAATATACCAGGGCAAACTGGGAACAAATTCATGGATGGCAGTTAATGTGTATTTTTTATTTTGAATCTGTCTGAACTCCAACCAACCTGTATCGTTTGTACTTGTTAAGATCCCGCCCACGATATGGAACTTTTGTCGGTCCTCATCGTATTTCCCTTCTATAAATTGAAGAAGGAGTAATGGCCTTTTCATAAAAAACAATCGAAAGCCTACCTTATGAGACTCCTTATCAACATCGACTTTGATAACCGACTTAAAAACTTTCGGTAACCAATTCATGTATTCTCTTGCGATCCAATCGCTATCCTTTGCTGGAAGGGAAGGCAAACGTTGGATGGAGCGAACATTTTTTTTGTGAATTGTACTACGTTTCGTTTTTTCTTTAGGTTGGAATGAGGATGATAAAACGCTCGTTAACATTTGGTCAAAAGTTTTGAATTTTATGTTTTTTGCAATCAGAGCATTTGGCTGAACTTGAGGCAAATCACATGCAAGACTGTCGATGAGTGGAGAAACCAGAGAATAATGCGATTTTCCAAACCAAGTTACCCAAAGTTTGCTAAAGCCTGTCGAATTGATAGGTACGGGAATCATAATCCTTCTTAATTTGAGAGCTTTAGCCATTTTACGCATCAGATCTTCGTAACATAGAGATTCGCCATTAACTAAGTCTATTGTTTGATTGCTGTATGCAGTATTTTGAATGCTTTCTTGTAAGGTTCTCACTACATCATCCAAGTGGATAGCTTGGGTTTTACGTTTTGTCCATTTTGGAAGAATCATCATCGGCAAACGTAACATGAGAGATCTCAAAATTTCGAAGGATGATCCACCTTCACCCACGATCATCCCAGATCGAAAGACAGTTACATCGATTTCAGTTGCTTTTAATACTCCTTCGACTTCTTCGCGACTCTGTAAGTGTTGGCTAATAAATCCTTCAGGTATGATACCACCCAAATAAACAATCTTCTTGACTTTGTTTGCAATACAGGCTTTGGCGATGTTGTCCGCAATCAGTAAGTCTGTGTCATGGAAATCTCCTTGGAACAAACGTGAAGAAGGTAACATTGAGTGAACCAAATAAAATACAAAATCGATTCCTTCCAATGCTTCAAGTGTACTTTGTGTACTGAACAATTCACAATACCTCCATTCAGCATTTGACGGAAGCGAGACAATCGGAGATCGGGATAATGCCAATACATTGTGTTCGGTATTGGCGAGAGTTTGAATCAATTTTTGACCAATAAAACCGCTGGCACCTGTAATTGCAATTTTCATGATTTTTTTATTCCCCTGCAGGCGATTAGACTGAACGGAAAGAGGAGGTTGTAAAGAAACTCTAAGGGAATTACCTTTTTAATTTAAATCCTTCCAAGAAGGATCAGGTATCCATGAATTCATCCAAGAAACGAAATTTTCGGCAGGCATTGGTCTTGCGATGGCATATCCTTGTGCCTTTGTGCACCCCAATCGAATGAGCTCTTCACCCAGCTTGGGTTCTTCCATTCCTTCCGCGATAACATCCCTTTGGAAGGCACTTGCCAGTCCAACGATTCCTCGTACAATTGCATGGTCATCAGGATATTGCATCATATCCTTCACAAAGGTCTGATCAATTTTTAGAGTATTTGCTGGTAGGTGCTTTAGATAAGTTAGTGATGAATATCCTGTTCCAAAATCATCAATTGAAAAATGGACTCCAAATTTTTTACAAGCAGTCATGGCAGATGACACTTTTGCGATATCTTCAAGAGCACTCGTTTCCACTATTTCTAATTCAATTGATTCAGCCGGCACATCTGGATATCTGTTTAAGATATTTGATAGTTTATTAACAAAGTCAGCCTGAAGGATTTGTCTGGCAGAAATATTGACGCTAATCACTAAATCGATTCCCATCTTTCGCCAAATACGTATTTGATTGAGAGCATCTTCGATTACCCATTCACCTAGTTCGACAGATTCATCATGATCTTCTATAATAGGCAAAAATTGATTAGGCGGGATCAAACCTCGCGTGGGATGTAACCAACGAATCAAAGCTTCAGCACCATAAATTTTACCAATTGTGAGCTCAACCTTTGGTTGATAATAAAGAACAAATTCCTTTTTTTGGATGGCTTGTCTAATTTGATTGAGTGTTTCCCTTCGCGTTTTAATGGCCAAATCCATAGACACATCAAACATGTGGTAACAATTTTTGCCTGCAAGTTTTGCCAAATACATCGCTTGGTCGGAATGGCGTAGGAGTAATTCACCATCAGAAGAATCGGTTGGATAAATGGTTACTCCAATACTAGCAGAAATGGCAAATTCTTTCCCATTAATATAAATTGGTTTGCTTGCTGCTGTTAGAAGTTGATTTAGGATAACTTCGGATTCATGTGGCTCTGTTAAATTAGTTAAAACCGCAATGAACTCATCTCCGCCAATGCGAGCAAGTGTATCGTAATCCCTGATGGAATTTTGAAAACGTTTTGCTACAGTTATCAAAATTTCATCACCGATCGAGTGTCCATAAGTATCATTGATCTGTTTGAATCCATCCAAATCTATATAAGCGATCGCCAGTAGATTTCCTCTCCTTTGCGTTTCTTCCAATGCCTGATTCAATCTATCTGCAAGTAAAACACGATTTGGAAGGCTTGTAAGTGCATCGTAATGTGCAATATGTTTCAATTGTCTTTCGTGTTCTTTGATCCATGTGATGTCACTAAATATAGCAACGTAATTTTGGATGACACCATCCGTATCGCTAACAGCGCTGATTGTCGCCATCTCCGCGTATACTTCTCCATTTTTGCGTCGATTCCAAACTTCGCCGTACCAATGACCTTTTACTGAAATGTCATGCCAAAGTGCGGCATAAAATTCATTTGATTGTCTACCTGACTTTAAAATACGGGGATTGTTTCCTATGGCTTCTTCTCGGCTAAATCCAGTTATATCTGTGAATGTATCATTCACCTCTAAGATTGTACCACTTGTATCTGTAATAAAAATACCTTCTTTGGCATTTTTAAAAACATTTGCCATTAAACTCAAACGTGTTTCTGTAAGTTTACGTTTATCAACTAGAGTATGTTCTGCTAAAAGATATTTACTATTATCATGAAATTGTGTAAGGCGCACATTAAACCAGTGTTCTAATTTCCCTTGCGATACAGAAAATTCAAATTCAAATTCTTCAATTTTGTTCTTCAATAAATGATCAATTGAGTCGCGAAGGACTTCTTTGTCATTTTTTCGCAGCAGAAAATTTGATTGATTGAACATAGAGAGATAATTTTCTCCAATTCCGAAGCTTTTGAAACCTTCTTGATCGATCGAGTAGAATTGATCCCAACAAAGGTTTGTTTGTATGATCTCAAGATTTGTATCGATGATTGCTAAGCCACTATGCAAAGCATCAAGTGTCGCTTGAAAATGTTTGATGGAATGTTGGCTTTTACTCACATTCGCTATTGAAAATTGTAGCATTTTTAAAGGTGCATCCTCTTCCAAATAACCTACAAAAAGTGGATCATCAAATTCCGGTAGCTCTGCAATTTCTGCTTTTGAGTATAATATAAAAAATGGAGTTTGTTTATTCTTAATAAAGTCTATAAATTCTAATTCTTTCCTTTGATCCTTAAGCAAAAGTGAAGAAACAAGAAAAACCTCAAAAGAAGCAAGGTTGTCTAACGGAAATTTTACTTCGCTGTCTATCGTGATGATCTCAAAGGCAATTGAATCGATTTGATGTAACTTCGATTCAAAATAGGAACTGTTTTGCCCCTCCTGTATAAAAAGACAAATCTTTGTGCTTTTCGATTTCGACATATGAGCAGGCATTACACTAACAAAATATGAAATGAAATCAAGCCCAAATTTCAGAAAAGTGACTGGCAATCCGTAACAAAGATTCTGCTGAATCGATTGACTGTGTAAAAAAATGGGTTACGTTTTTGATATGAACATTGCAGGAAAAACGATTTTGGTCACAGGCGCTGGCATGGGGATTGGATCTATGATTTGCAGAGAACTCGCACGCGCGGGAGCGGCAAAGATTATTGGCATCGACCTTTTTAGTAAGGACTTAAAAGATACAGAAATTTCGGTTAATCGGGAAGGGTGTGCATTTGTCGGATATGAATGTGATATTTCACGCGAGGATCAAATAGATAACTTGCTTTGCTTGTTTGAAACGGAAGGAATTACCTTTGAAATACTAGTAAATAATGCTGGAATTGCCCCATCGGGTCCTTTTGTCGAAAAAGATTTTTCTGTATGGAAAAAGGCGATTGAGGTAAATGTAATCGGTACAATCAAACTCACACATGCTTGTCTTCGTATCTTGCGAACACATAAGGAAGCACACATCGTCAATCTTGCAAGTATAGCAGGGAAGTTTGGTTCGGAAGGCACGGCGGTTTATTCTGCAACAAAACATGCGATTGTCGGCTTTTCGAATGCCCTTCGTATGGAATTTTACGATAACAAAGTAGGTGTGAGTTGGATATGCCCGAGCATGACTCGGACTCGAATGATAGAAGGTGTAAAATCTTCCTTATTTACACCGGTCATTGAACCTGAGCAAGTTGCAAAGGCAGTTTGCAAAGCCATTCAAAAAAACAAAGGTGAGGTGATATTGCCAAGTTACCTAAGACTATCCATAGTGATTCTACCGACTTTATTTCCTAAGTTTTTTATGTGGCTTGCCGTAAGGGCAAAAGCCTCTCGTGGTTGGCTGACCGCCAACAAAAATTTAAACTAACCTTTTTCTTTGAGCCATTTCTTTCTCTCTGCGTCTGAAAGTTTTTCAATCGCATAGCGCAACATAGTGCGAGGCATCGCCTTTGAATGAAGGGTTAAAAAATTCCGAAGCCGAGTGAGATCTCGTTTGCCGATTTCACGGAGCATCCAGCCAGTTGCCTTATGAATCAAATCATGTTTATGGTTCAGTAGACGTTCACACATTTGAAGAGTGTCATCGAACTGGCCGTTTCGGATAAAATAAAATGTAGACATCACACCGATCCGTGTTTTCCATAAATCATTTGATTTTGAAAGGACATGTAAGTAGTCTTTATCTTTATCAAAATAATAATGTCCCAAAATTTTATCGGCTGTAACATCGACTAGATCCCAATTATTGATTCGATCCATTTTTGATTTGTAAAGGTTAACATAGGGGAGTCGATCTTCCTCTGATTTTGCCTTTTTTTGATAACATAACACAAGCAAAAACAAGGCAGTCAATCGCACTTCATGATATTTTGATGTAAGTAGGTCCGAAATTTCTGGGATCGTGATTTGTTTGTAGTGAGATTTTGCAATCAATCTTTGTTTTGGAACTGTGACACCCAAAAACTCATCTCCATAGCCGTATTCACCAGGTCCTGTCTTAAAAAAATTTGGATAAAAATTGGCTTTTTCTTTGGATGCCATTTTTTTTAGTTCAGTTTCAATTTTATGCATAAATATTTGTTTGGTGACGAGTCTCAGAGTAAACTAGGATTGGATGGATACAGTAAGTCTTTCATTGCCCATTTGCTCAGCTATAGTTTCGCATTCTTCAAGAGAACCCACATAACAAACCGCCTTACCTTGCTCATGCGCTTCGATGGCAATTTTTTTAGCTTCCCGTTTTGTTTTAAAACATATTTTCATTAAACAATTTTCGACATGAAAGAAATCATTGATCGAATCATTGAAAAGAATTACCTTTTGGAAGTATATACTTTCGCGAGTGGTTTCTGTTTCTTCATTTATGGAAAGATTAGGTATTCCAGGTTGACTCATGAAAATAGATTCGTATCTGATCCTTCTAATTGTTTTACCCATTCCAAGTATGCGTTCAACTTAAATTTTTTCCGCGTGGAGTCAGACGACATGAATCTGAGATTCCCGAATACATTTCTTTCGGGAAACCAAGGTCGATCAAAAAGACCGAAACACCAAAGAATACCTGTGTAAGAATTCGGATTACGACCATCGTATGCGTATTTATTGTTAAGGTATTCTAAAGTGTCAAAAGCGTCTTCGTAGGACTTGGACCATTCAATTACTTTTTTACCCCATAACATTCGCATGTAATTATGCATTCGCCCCGTTATTTTCAGCTCTTTCTGAGCGGAATTCCAAAGCTCGTCGTGGGTATTTGCATTTTCCCAATCATCTCTTGAGTAAACGTATTCTCGCTTATCTTTTTTGTGAGCTTCGAGATTCTTTTTAACCCAGTCAGGTAAAGACGAAAGACCAATTCGGAAACCTGGATTTTTGAAAAAGAATAGATATCCGATGTCGCGCCAAGTGATCAATTCATCTAGAAAATGATTTGATGCTAGGTGGGATGTGTAAAACGTATCACGATCACCAGCCTTTTTGTGAGACATTGCCTCCGGATCCAAACCTTCGGGTGAGACTTTTTGTATGACTGCTTGAACGATTTCTTCCGCACTTATGTAACCAAAGTGTAAATAGGGGGAAAGTCCGCTCACGGGTGTTTTGCTAAAAGGATTCGGATTGGATCTTCCTTCTAAATAAAATTCAATTTTATTTTTTAAAAAGTCGTTTAGAATTGCCACAGCAGCTTTTCGTCCACCCGTAACAGTTGGATTGGGCTCTACATCATTTTCGAATGGAAAGCCCTGCAGATATTCATTCAAGTCTTCGTTTTTTTTACTGAATGTTTGGAAAGGTGGCAAGGTTCCTTTGTTCAAGCCTTCTAAATCTCTCTTTTGGTATTTCTGCTTTGCAAAGTTATGATAGTATTTGGGAAATTTTTTATGAATCCATGTGCGTAGAATTCTTGCCGCACTCGCAAATTTTTCAAATTCAGAGAAGGGGATAATGGAATTGCCATCTACGATTAACATAGCACAGTTGACGTTTTTAGCTAATTTTTCAGATTGCTCTGGGATGATAAAACAAGGAAAGTCATCGGTCACAATCGTAGATGCTCTTTTTGCTATTTCGCGAAGGATACCACGCGCGGGATTGTGTTTGTCTTCCACATAACACCAGTAATTGATTCCAAGTTTTTCCGCTTCCGAACGATTTTCAATCATTCCTTCTAAAATGAATTTGTGTATGCGTTTCGAATTCCATGGGTAATCAAGGCGCAATCCCTCATAGACAACGAGCTCCTTTTTTTGAGATTTTGCCAATTGTACTGCATAGTCAAAAGCATGGTTAGAATGAAACCTTCTGTACGCCTGCATCCAATAAACAACATAGGAACCTGTTTCTTGGACGGGATTCTGGTTCAATCGCCTGATTCTTTCTTTTTGTGCTGCCATCTCAACTTAGATTCCATTTTTGCATTAGATCTGCAAAATTTATGACTAGAGATATGACTGGCGGGCACTATGCCTTCAATATTGGTAATATGCTTAAATTATGATCAAATTGCGGAGATACAATGTGAGGTTGTGAGATCCTTACGCTTTTTTCCTGTTGAATCCGAGGCAATCTGAGTGCTTTTTAGGCAATTCCATGAAAAGGGAACTCGAACTGCCCCTTTTTTAAGATCTAGGTACCATTCTTGCAGATTAGTCTCGTAAATACACGGAAAGGAAGAATGGCAATATGAAAAATCATTTCAAAAAATTAGCCCTTTTGCTCCTGGTAACTCCAATGTTCCTTTTTGCAGATGAGCCTGCACAGGTAGTGGACCCAGTAGCGGAAAAACTTGCAGCAATAGATACTCTAAAAGTGGGTTTGGATACCTTATGGGTACTAGTCGCTGGTATGCTCGTATTCTTTATGAATGCTGGTTTTGCGTTAGTTGAATCTGGATTCTGTCAATCCAAAAACACGGTAAACATCTTGGCGAAAAACTTTGTAGTTTTTGCTGCAGCGACTTTATCTTATTGGGCAATTGGTTGGGGACTTATGTTTGGTGATGGAGCTACTCCTTACTTAGCAACGGAAGGCCTCTTTTTCTTAGGTGGTGCTGACAACTCTCCTCTCACTGGAGACGCATATGCTGGAGTTTATTCTTCCATGAACTGGACTGGTGTCCCTCTTCTTGCAAAATTTTTCTTCCAGTTGGTTTTCGCCGCAACTGCAGCTACCATCGTATCTGGAGCCGTTGCAGAAAGAATTAAGTTTCACTCTTTTTTAATCTTCTCATTTATCCTTGTCGCTCTAATGTATCCTGTGACCGGCCACTGGGTATGGGGTGGTGGTTGGCTTGCGGGTCTCGGTTTCCATGACTTCGCTGGTTCGACTGTCGTTCACTCTGTTGGTGGTTGGGCGGCTCTTGCTGGTGCCATCGTCCTTGGTGCTAGAAAAGGAAAGTTTCTTCCGGATGGTCGTACAAAACCAATTCTTGGGCATAACATGACATCTGCGGCACTTGGAACATTGATCCTTTGGCTCGGTTGGTTCGGTTTTAACCCTGGTTCAACGATGGGAGTAGGTGATGGTTCTGTTATGTCACACGTCATTGTTACTACAAATCTTTCTGCCGCAATGGGTGCTCTTGCCGCAACTGCAACGGCATGGATCATATTGAAAAAACCTGACTTGGGTATGATATTAAATGGAACACTCGCGGGTCTTGTTGGAATTACAGCACCTTGTGCGATCGTAAGCCCAGCTTCGGCGGCTATCATCGGACTCGTATCGGGAGTGCTAGTTGTGGTTTCCGTTCTTTTCTTTGATAAAATCAAAATTGATGATCCAGTCGGCGCAACTTCTGTTCACTTGGTGTGCGGAATTTGGGGAACTCTCGCGGTTGCAATCTTCGGATACGAAGGCGCACCTGCAGGTGTTCCTGTTCCATCTCTTGTGACACAAGTCTATGGAATTTTGGCTATCGGTGGAGCAACATTTGGTGTATCCATGGTTCTATGGCTTGCACTTAAATTTGCTGGTGGAATTCGAGTCAGTGAAGAAGAAGAAGTATCGGGTCTTGATCTTGGTGAACATGGTGCTGAAGCTTACCCTGATTTCAACATTAGAGCTCACGGCTAAGGGAATAGGAGAATAAAATTATGAAAATGATCATTGCAATCATTCAACCGCACAAACTTGAAGAAGTAAAAGCGGAATTGACAAAAAACGAAATCTACCGATTGACCGTATCAGACGTACAAGGTTACGGACAGCAAAAAGGAAAAACTGAAGTTTACCGTGGACACGAATACACAGTAAATCTTCTCAGAAAAGTAAGACTCGAAATCGCTGTCAACGATGAGTTCGTAAAACCAACCGTAGATGCTATTTTAAAAGCGGCAAAAACGGGTGAAGGAAAAATCGGAGATGGTAAGATTTTTATTATGCCACTCGAAGAAGTGATCCGTATCAGAACAGACGAAAAAGGCAAAAACGCGATTTAAATCAAAATCGTTTTTTGTTTTGAAAGGCGCAAACTCTTGGCAACTGGGGTTTGCGTTTTTTTTGCATAAAGGATGTTAGGTGTCACCTTGAGTCAATTAATTTAAAACATCAGATCGATTCAATCAAAAATACGGTTTTTTGTTGGGAGTTTTGTTGACGTTTTCCACTCCAAAGTCTATGTTTGATTTAGCTAAGGTATGAGCAAAGGAGGTGGTCCATTTGGATAGTAGTTGTTACAACACAAGATTTTTGACCCGCGAGGTGGCTGGGCAATAAGCCTTCCGCATTGTTGCAAAACCGACCAGTCGCAGTCTTTCCAAGTTCTGAAAGTTGGTCCCTTTCAGGCTTTGCAGTCGCTTGGAAAGATCTCTCTTTTCCCTTCCGATTTCCTTTCCACTTAATCCTCCTCAGAAAAAATCTTTTCCTAGGCATGCCTTCCCTGAAATTTGACCTATGGTAGAAAAAGCAATGACCCCGTTCGGAGAAATCGCTCCGAAGACTCCCGCAACCCTCGATAAAATCAAAAAAAATATCTACGGACGTTACCTCGAAGAGTTCAACGTTGGAGATATTTACGTGCACCCGAGACAGTTTACTGTCGATCGCTCCTTTGCTCAGGAATTTGCGACCACTTTTATGGATGCAAACCCTCTTTATCTTTCTAGCGAATATGCAAAGGCACATGGCTTTGAAGATCTGCTCGTCCCTCCGCTTATGGTATTCAATCTTGCACTTTCGATAGGCGTTCAAAATAACAGCGAGAAGGCGTTAGCGAATCTTGGTTATTACAACGCTCAGTTTTTATTGCCAGTATATCCTGGAGACACACTTTCCTCTCGAACAAAAATTTTAGCAGTCGATGACAAAGGCCCAGACAAACCAGGTATAGTTCATGTCCGTACACTTTGTATGAATCAAAAGAATGAAGTAGTTCTCCAATACGAACGTAAGATAATGATCTACCAGTCCAACGGCAAGCCCAAGGGCAATTCAAAACCTGGTGACAAAACAGCATTCTTTCCAGAGTCGGCAACTCCAGCTCTCAAGTTACCAAAACTCCAATTCCCGACAAAATTGAAAGATGTGACTTGGAATCATACATACTTTGAAAACTTCGAAGCCGGTCAAATCTATGTTCATCAAAATGGACGAACGATTACTGATGAACATTATAATTGGACATATCGCGTTGGAAATACACACCCTTTGCATTATGATAAACTCTATTCAGCAGGTATCTCAGGTCCAATGGGCGGTGAACCAGTGGTATATGGTGGACTCGTATTTGGTTGGTTAACTGGTATGGCATCTCGTGACATTAGCGAAAATGCTTTATGGGAAATCGGTTTCACAGAAGGATACCACACCCAACCAGCTTTTTCAGGTGATACAGTAACATGTATTACTCGCATACTTTCGACCGAAGACAAAGGTTCGGAATATGGCATTCCAGCTGGTGAAGTGCAGATGCAATTGATCGGACTAAAAAACATCAAAGCCAACGATGCTTTGGAAAAATTTGGGGCTGATTTATTTTTGAAAGAAAATGATAAAAAGAAGTTGGGCAAAGAAAAAATCGCAGAAAAGATTTTTGAAATTGAACGTCGACTTTTAATCAAAAAACAACATTAAATACAAAAAAAGACAGGTTTACTCTTCGATACGAATTTTGTATCGGAGAGGTTGTCCTTTCTAAAAAATCAATTTTTCCTTTCCTTCATTCTCACAACTTCGAATGATTCTTTTATGATCATCACACATCCCAAACGCGTCCCACCGATGGAAGAGATTGGTGATGACATTTTTAAAATCATTCTCCCTCAGCCTTTTTATGCCCCGAATAATATCTACATTTACCATGGGGATGACGGACTGATTCTTATCGATTCAGGTTATATTGAATCTATTCCCATGTTGCAGGCCTCTCTACGAACACGTGGCTATTCTTTAAAAGACATACGACATGTGATCTATACGCACAACCACCTAGACCACATATCCTCCGCACTCGTATTAAAAGCCTATGCTCCCAAAGCAATTTTTTATGGTTACCGTGCCATGCAATCCGGAGTCGGAAACTATTTAGAGTCTATGCATCTATTTGAAGAAGCAACTGAGGATCTCTTTCGAACAGCCTACGGCGATCCTTTGGAACTTGAAAAGATATTAAATGCCTCGCGTAATGGCTGGAATACTTTCTATAACAAATTCAAGGAGACAAAAAAAGGAGATCCGAATTTAAAAATAGATGTAACCATTGATCATAACGATTCATTGGAGTTAGGTGGTAGAAAATTTCGATTTATCCACACTCCCGGCCACAATCTATATCATATTACGCCTGTTTGTCCAGAATCTGGTGTCTACTTTTCAGGGGATTTGATTATCGCAAATTTAACTGCAATTTATTCACAGTTGGACGGAAGTTTAAGCGACTACCATTTCACTTTATCAAAACTTTTAGAAGAACCGATCAGGCGGCTTCTTCCCGCCCACGGTCATGAAATAGAAGATCCCAAAAAGACAATTTTACTTGTAAAAAAAACTCTCTCGATTTTGGAAAAGGGAGTGATTCGAAGGTTACGTGAAGGTTCTTCAGATCTGCTTCATCTTATGGAAGCGGCCATCGGAAAAAAGGTACATAACGGTGGTCACCTACCTACGGCCCTTGGACTGATTTATTCCATTGTACAAAAGTTAGTTTTGGAAGGTTGGATTCGGATTGAATCACGAGAAAATGGATATGAGATTTTTCACTTGCTAGATTCGAGAAAATAAGTCGTTTTTTAAAGTTTCCATACTTCGATCCAATTTCCTTTGAATAATAATGATTTTCCATAGGGACGAAAGGATAGAATTGTTTCCGATGTTAAATACCGGTCAATGGTGATTTTGGGTGCGATCACAAGATAGGATTGTGATTCCCTCGCTTCTTTCAAATTGATTACTTTCAAAGGTTTCAGTTTTGCTTCCTTTGGCATAAAGAAAGAAAGATTGAATTGTGAGAAGATGACAGGCATCTCACCATTTGGAGACGGATCGTTGATAAAATCATCTTGGAGCAGTTTTTTTATTAGTTCTAGTTCCGAAAGGACGGCATTCATCTCCACTCCCAAATTTCCTTCCGAACGAATCGTATTTGAAGAAAGGGGATAATTTGTGTCCTTGACGTTAAGATACATCACGAGCGTTAGAACGATCATACAAGCCCAAACGGGAATCAACTGCCTCTTTTTTCTCCATAACAATCCCGCATACAAAAGAAAAGAAACGATCGTATAACTATAGTATGCATACACTTCGTGGTGCCACGGCCTTGTTGAGAGAGCATGCGTAAGGTAAACGAGTGCTAAACCTAAAAATGCTAAAATATCTGTAACGCCCGCAAGTCCCCCAGCTACAAGAATTGATATAAAAATTGAAAAACTCTTGCCGATACCAGTCACTTTTTTTAAGTCATTCGGGTATTCTTTGGAAAGTTCGTTCATCCAACCAATCGATTCAGCTTCACCATACATAGTAGGTATGATAAAGATTGCGATCATTAGATATATCGCAATCAAAGCGGAGATGATGTTTAAAATCACATTTTTTCCCCGAGATAGGAGTAGGGCTGGAAAGAAGTACAATAACATATAGATTCCGATATCTTCTTTTACCATTAGCAGTAAAAGGAGAGACAAAAGTGTCGGCATCCAGATGTAAAAATTCTTTTTCTCTTGGCTATCCTTCCAATTCTCATAGTATCCGAAAAAAATTGCCGACAAAGGGAAAACGAGTATTTCGAAATGATAGCTTGTTGCGAGTCGATAGATAAAAATGTTGGATAGCATACAAACAAAAAGTAGGTAACCAATATCGAAATTGTTTTCGCTACTTGAAGGTTTTGTCTGATCACTACCACTTTGTTTTTGTAAAAAAAGACGTGTCCAAAGAATCACTCCAAGACAAAAATAAAAATAGATCCCTATCGCATAACCCCAACGGCCAAATGGCAAAAGTTCAAAAGGTAAAAACAAAATGAGTGCGGGAGCAAAATGATGCGAAAGATACGAGCCATTTCCATAACTTGAATAATAACTAGAATAGAATCCATCACCGCGAAGTAAACTTCGAACGACCTCTTGCATTCCAATATAATCTGCATCATGGAAAAGGAGAGTCTCCGCAAATGCCTTCGTTAGTTGGATGTAATGCCAACCAAAAGCGAATAGGCTAATGGTAACACAGGTTACTATGAAAATTTGATTTGGAACCTGATTTAGGATTTGATAAATCTTTGTTCGATATTGAGGAGTTTTCTTTCGACTTCTATAGGCGAAAATATAGGCAAAAAAATAAAAAAGAAAAAGCCCTTGTTTAAGGGGCTTTTCCAGAGGTTGTGGGAGAAAAAAAAGGAGACTGGAAAGTGTAGAAATTAATAGAAGTAAATAAAACACCTAACGTATAAAGTAAAGCACTTTTCTTTCGCCGATACGCTCTCGGTTGATTTCGACTCGATTTCGGTAATAATACCCCTTCTCTGGAAAGGCCTTGGCAAATACTTCATAAAGATCCATTTCAAAAACCAACATACATTCTGCGACGTCTGTCTCACTAATAGACATAGCTTTTTTTGTATCTACCATCACATGACGAGAATTGATAAAATCGGGCTCAATTTCCGTAGCAATTAGCCCGAAGTTGAGTTTGGTGATCGTGCCGCCAACAGACGTTTGTTTTCCGCGAATTTTTGCTTCTTGGATGATCCTTTTGGAAATACGAGTCACTTCTTTGTCGTCTGGTTTTTTGTCCATGCTGGCAGAAAGATCTGATCTTGCCGCCGTAACTTGAGTCAAATCAGAGAATGCTTTACTATCGAAAATATCCATCAAATTACGATAACCTGTAATCGTTTCCATATTGATGGATTTTTTTAATTTGTCATAATCGCTTGTCGCGAGAAGATTTTTGAGTGTTCCAATAAAATTGCGAAGGGCATATTCGGATTCGACCATGGGTGCAGACATCCCTGATACACCGATGCGGTGACAGATACGGATGTCATTTCTTGCCTCTGGTCCACCTATTTTGACGGAGAGTGGAAGAATCCCATTACAAATGGTTTGAAGGAGCTCAATTTCAGACTCGCCCATATCTTCGGTTTCTGTTCCTGTTTTCAGCGAGATAAAGGCATAGTTTTCCTTCATTTCAAGAAGAGTTTTGCGAAGCGAAAGTAAGTTCTTTTCCATATGATGCTCCTGGTATGGTATCGGATTTAACTCGAAATCGTACAAGTCTTTCTCAAACTTTTTCCTCGGGTTGACAGATTTTTCTCCAAATCTACCGTCTCCCGTATGGGAATTTTTTCCTCACAATCCGAAAATCCAAACAAACCCCTAGCCAAAGAAGAACCGAAAGAAGGGGTCATTGCCTCAACGGTATCATTTGCCCTTATTGTCGTTCTTGTCTTTGCATTCAAATCTTCTATCTTAGATGCCAACAATATCCCATCTGGTTCAATGATCCCGACACTTAAAATTGGGGACTTTTTATTTGTAAACAAGATGCGTTATTCGATACGTATGCCATTTACCGAAAAAGAATTATATCGTATCGACGAACCCAAACGAGGTGACATCGTAACGTTCATTCCTCCATCCTCTGCGCTTTCATCAGAAGACGCACGAACAGGTATATTCGCAAAGAGATTTGTAAAGCGAGTCGTTGGCATTCCAGGTGACACCATTCGTATCACAAGAAAGGACGCTGAAGTTCAAGGTAGACGTTCTGTTCTTTATGCAGTCATTGAATATAAAGAAAATGGTAGTGCAGAATTTCAAAATTACTCACCTCGCTCTGTGCCCATTGGCGAAGAGTTGAATGACTTGGATAATGTGGACGCTTCGCAAAGATCCTTGTTTATCGAAAAAAAGAGAGACTTTGAACACTATGTCTTGGAAGGCGGAGAGGATGATCGGCGACCTTTCCTAACAGGCTTTAGTTGTGATTTTTCGACAGGATGTTTGATTCCTGAAGGTCACTATATGGTCATGGGTGACAATAGAGATGACTCTCATGACTCTCGAGCTTGGGGATTTGTATCCAGAGAAGACATCCTGGGAAAAGCATTGGTAATCTATTTTTCTATCGATTGGAAGGATTTTACCTGCGAATACAAAAGCGGAAAGGAGCTTGCTGAGAAAGGCAAAGAGTTCGCCGAGCGATTCGAAGGCGAAGAATTGGAAAATCGATGCCATCCCAGTGAAGTATATTCCTCATCCGTATCATACCGCTATATTGAAGATGAAACAAGATTTGGATGGATAGAACGTACTCTTCGCTATCGACTCTGGAGACTCAGTGTTAGGTGGAGTCGGATCGGAAATCTGTTAAAATAATTCCTTTCATGAAAGGCGACAAAAATGAAAAATCGCCCATGGCAATGGCGGGTGCTGGTTTTGAGTTCGTAAGTTCGATTGCTCTTTTTGTCGGCGGGGGATACTTCGCTGATGAATACTTCCAAACCACGCCTGGTCTATTGCTTACCGGTTTTTTCCTCGGTTTCGGTTATGCATTTTATATTCTCATCAAAAGGGCAAAAGAAAACGAATAATTTTTTATTTTCTTAATTAAATTGTGCGCAATTTAATTGCGCGCATGTCTAAATAACAAAGTAGGTTTATATGTCAGATTCCTTTTATGATCTCAAAGTTAAGCGGGGAAGTGAAGAAGTTCCCATGTCCAAATACAAAGACAAAGTCTTATTGGTAGTAAATACGGCTAGCCAGTGCGGCTTTACGCCCCAATATCAAGGTTTGCAAGACCTTTATACAAAAATGAGCCCGAAAGGTTTTGAATTGCTCGCATTTCCTTGCAATCAATTCGGTGAACAGGAGCCAGGTAGCGATGCCGAGATCAAACTTTTTTGTGAGCGAACATTCAATACTACATTTCCTATTTTTTCTAAATTGGAAGTAAATGGTCCAAATACCGATCCGCTTTTCCTTCATTTAAAAAAGAAAGCTCCAGGAGTTTTTGGATCTTTAGATATCAAGTGGAACTTTACGAAGTTCCTGGTAGATAAAGAAGGCAATGTCGTCAAAAGATATGCCCCTGTAACGAAGCCAGAAGCGATTGAAAAGGATATCGAGGAATTGCTTGCCGGAAAATAAGAATTCAACAATTGACTCTCTGTTACTCGGGAATCAAATTTGTTTTCCTCTCTATTCGGCAACCAATCGACTCATGCGTTTGTATCGACCAATTTTGAAAAAAATTGGTCTTACCTACCCGCAGTATTTGGTAATGATGGTGCTTTGGGAATCGGACGAACAGAGCGTAACAAGTCTAGGCAATAGGTTGTATTTGGATTCAGGAACTCTCACACCTCTTTTGAAACGATTGGAGAGATCTGGTTTGATCCAAAGAAAAAGAAGTGATGCGGATGAAAGGTTTCTTCTCGTTTCCCTGACAAAAAATGGAAAACTTCTGAAATCCAAAGCACAATCTGTACCAACAAAGATTCTTGAAATATCAGGTGTCTCCCTAGAAGAAGCCCTCCCACTTAAAATGGTCTTAGAAAAATTGGCTCCTATCGTTAGCTGATTCTTGGTATAAATAAAAAAGATAGATCACGTTTTTGCAAAAACCATTGACGAGTGAGGCCTACGTACCGGAAACTTGACCTCCCATGGATCTATTTCAGCTCAATCTAAAACGGTTCCATTTTTTTTATCTCTCTTTCTTTTTCGTTTCGATTTTGGGTTTTGTTCCCGTCGTTTACACCGTTTTAGGCGAACAATTTCTGCTCGTTTTTTATTTAGGTTTTTTGATTTCCTTTTTCATCCAATTCGGATTCACCGAATTGAGATTTTTACCCATCTATAAACCGACTTCGGAAGTTTCGGGCTTTTCGATTTTTACGGTCGTGCTCTCTTTTTTTGTCAATCTTTCAACTGTTTCCGCCATTTTGATTCTAGAATATCCTTTTGAGACGATCATTGGATTTTTAATTGCCTATTTCTTACACCTTCTATTCCTTGTAATTGCGAGCTATTTTAGTGGAAAATAACTTTAAACATCGGCTTTTTGCTACCATTTCAATCATCTTCTTCTTATCTTTTTCCAGTCTCAGCGCCTCTGGTCCAGACTCGGAAGAGTCATTTGATTTCAGTGAAGTTATGGCACACCACTTGGGTGATGCGCCCATTTTTCCTTTGAACTTTGGTGGCACCAAGGTCTTTGAAGGCGAAACAGGTTTTGATGCGGAACATTACGATGTCTTTGATGACCATGGGAAACGATACCACTATCTAGGTGGTTTTGACATGCACATCACAAAGCGTGTCACGATGATGTGGATCGCATCTTTCTTTCTTTTCCTGATCTTTATCCCAGCGGCAAATTTAATCTCAAAAGATCCTAAAAAAGTCGGCAATAAATTCGCTTCCTGTGTTGAGGCATTTGTTACTTACTTAAAAGAAAATGTGGTCGATTCCTCTTTAGACCACCATGGTCATTCATACTATCATTACATCCTCAGTTTGTTTTTCTTTATCCTTTTCTGTAACCTATTTGGGCTGATTCCTTCTCTTGGTGAGTTGACCGTGGCTGGATCGGATCTTTTGGTTTCATTGGGAGTAGTTTCACAGACTCCGCATGCCCTTCACACATTTGGTGAGATCTGGTCAGGCATCACCCCGACGGGTGACATTGGCGTCACACTTGCACTTGCTTCCTTAACTCTTCTTATCATCTACGCTACTGCCTTCTCTTACCAAGGGATTTCTTTTGTGGCTCATGCGGTTCCGAAGGGAGTTCCTCTCCCTCTTTGGCCCCTCATGTGGGTTCTTGAATTCGTGGTCACACACATTGCGCGATCTTTTGCACTCACGATGAGGTTACTTGCCAATATGACTGCAGGTCACGTAATGATCTTGGCATTGCTAGGTTTTATCTTTATGAGTCAGAGCTATTTTATTGCACCTGTCTCCGTGCTTAGCTCGGTCATGATTTATTTTCTTGAATTGCTTGTTGCGTTCTTACAAGCATTCATCTTCTCGTTGCTTACTACTGTTTTCATTGGAACAGTAATGCACAGACATTAGATTTTGGTTTTATTTATATTATAAAACACATAGGAGTGAAACGAAAAACATGGAATTCGGATTAGGATACATCGGAGTAGGACTCGCGGCTGGCCTTGCATTACTAGGCGCAGGCATTGGTATTGGTAGAATTGGTGGATCAGTTGCAGAAAGCATCAGCCGCCAACCAGAAGCGGCAGGAAAGATCCAACTCGTACTTTACGTTGCAGCGGGTATGATCGAAGGTGCAGCTCTTTTCGCAGTAGTGATTGCGCTTCTCATCGCACTTAAACTCAACGGCTCAATTGACAAAACAATTGGTGCTGGTGCAGCACCTGCAGCCACTAACGTAGAACAAGGAAAATAGTCTTGGTACTCCTTCCGGCTTCAGGCTTCAATTTGCTAAAAGTCAATCCGGGTCTAGTTGTCTGGACCCTGGTCACTTTCTCTATTGTTGTCCTCATCCTCAAAAAGTTTGCCTGGGATAAGATTCTTCATGCCCTTGAAGAGCGTTCTTCAGGGATTCAGGGGGATATTGACAAAGCTGAGGCCCTACGCAAAGAAGCAGAAAAGTCCCTAAAAGATTATCAGGATAAGTTACGCGGTGCCATCGATGAAGCACACACGATCATCGAAGAAGCGAAACGTGATGCTGGTGTTCTCCGTCACAAAATGATGGAAGACACGAACAATGACATCAAACATACGAAAGAGCAGGCAGTCCGCGAAATCGAACTTGCGAAAAGCAAAGCACTTTCGGAAATGCAACAGCAAATTGTAGAGATGTCCGTGCTCATCGCTAGCGAAATTCTGGAAAAGCAGCTTAAGAAAGAAGATTACTCCTCCTTCATTGAGAAAGAAATTTCAAAGTTAGAAAAACTTAAAGTAAAATGAGCCTAAGTAAAGTTCCAAAGGTTTACGCCACTGCTCTTCTTGAGTTAGCGATTGATGCTAACTCAGTGGAGGCGACAGAAGAAGAATTAACACAAATTGTGGATACGTTCTCTTCTGACGAATCAATTCGCCATTATTTTCTTTCTCCGGTTGTGAATCCGATTGATAAAGAAAAAGCCGCATACAAGGCACTAAGCGGTAGAGCGTCCGAAATTGTTGCCAATTTTGTCTCTCTTGTGGTTAGAAAAAACAGGTATCTGTTTCTACCAGATATCGTTGAAGCATTCTGTGCGGGTGTGGATCAATTAAAGAATCGCAGTTCCCTTAGAATCATATCCAAGGATCCGCTTTCTCCAGAACAAAAAGAAAAAATCATCGGATCGCTCACTGCCAATTTTAAACGCGAATTTCGCGTTCATGAGAGTTTAGATTCCCGTTTACTCGGCGGATTTAGACTGTTCGTAGATGATTATTTAATCGATGCCTCTATCCGTTATAAACTAGACGGAATGGAAGAGGCACTCCTCCAAAAGAAAATCCCTGTCGGAGCAATGTATGAAAATTAAAACAGACGAAGTAACATCGGTACTCAAACAAGAAATAAAGAACTTTAACAAAGACCTTAAAGTTGACGAAGTAGGATCAGTGCTCGAAGTCGGGGACGGGATTGCCAGAGTTTACGGTCTTAGTAACGTAATGGCAGGAGAGCTCGTTGAATTCCAAAACGGAGTTCGCGGACAAGCCTTCAACTTAGAGGAAAACTCAGTAGGGGTTGTTATTTTCGGTGATTATACAAGAATTCAAGAAGGTTTTAGCGTTAAACGCGTTGGTAAAATCTTCGAAGTCCCAGTAGGACCAGAACTCCTCGGTAGAGTTGTCAATCCTCTCGGCGAGCCTCTCGACGGCAAAGGCCCGTTAAATGCAAAAAAAATGCGACCAGTTGAGTCTCCAGCTCCTGGGATTGCGATGAGAAAGTCGGTACATGAACCAATGCAAACAGGAATCAAAGCGATCGATGCGATGATTCCAGTAGGTCGTGGACAACGAGAGCTCATCATCGGTGACCGAGGAACGGGAAAGTCATCTATCGCCATTGATACCATTATCAACCAAAAGGGCAAAGACGTCATTTGTGTATACGTAGCGATTGGCCAAAAAGAATCTACTGTTGCGTCCACTGTTGAAATGTTACGCGAAAAAGGTGCTCTTGCTTACACTATCGTAGTAACTGCGAGTGCTTCGGAACCAGCTCCGCTTCTTTTCATTGCACCTTACTCTGGTGCTTCGATGGCAGAATACTTTATGTATGATGAAGGAAAGGCGACTCTCATCGTTTATGATGACCTTTCCAAACAAGCAGTTGCTTATCGCCAAATGTGTCTCCTTCTTCGTCGTCCTCCTGGCCGTGAGGCTTATCCTGGGGACGTATTCTACCTTCACTCACGCCTCCTTGAAAGAGCGGCTAAGTTAGATGATAAATACGGTGGTGGGTCCATGACTGCACTTCCAATCATTGAAACCCAAGAAGGTGAGGTTTCGGCTTACATTCCTACCAACGTGATTTCGATTACAGATGGTCAGATCTATCTACAATCAAACCTCTTTGCTTCTGGTCTTAGACCAGCAGTTGACGTAGGGATTTCCGTATCTCGCGTGGGTTCGGCAGCGCAAATCAAAGCCATGAAAAAAGTTGCTGGAACTCTAAAATCCGACTTATCACAGTTCCGTGATCTAGAGGCCTTTGCACAATTAGGATCCGAACTAGACGCAGTAACACAATCTCAATTAGATCGCGGTTACCGCATTCTTGAAATATTAAAGCAGCCTAACAATTCACCAAGCCCAGTGGAAGAACAAGTAATCTCCATTTTTGCGGTAACGAAAGGTTTTGTTGACCAGATTCCAGTTCCACAAGTAAGAGAATTTGAAAAATTCTTAATTCAGACGATTCGGGAACAACACCCGGAAATTTTGGAAGAAATCCGAACTGCCAAAGAGATTAAAGCAGAAGCAGCAGTTCAAAAAACGGTGAAGTCCATCGTTGAACATTTTCTTAGCAAAAATCGGTAAGGGGAAAGATCTTGGCCACACCGCGTGAGATAAAAAAGAGGATCGATTCTGTTAAAAATACCAGAAAGATCACTCGTACCATGGAGATGGTCTCAACAGCAAAGGCAAAGAAGGCGACCAATAAGGTAAACGCTGCGAAACCGTATGCTGATTTGACCAGAGTCCTCGTTTCTTCCTTATCGAATTTAGCTAGTGTAGTTCAAAGTCCGTATTTGAGAAAGCCGACTAAGATTCGCAAAGTGGCGATTCTTGCGATGACTGCGAATCGTGGACTTTGTGGTGGTTTTAATTCCAATATCCTTCGGATGATAAAACATCGCATAGAATTCTACCAATCGCAAGGAATCGAAGTCGAAATTCACGCTGCAGGCAAGAAAGCTATCGGTTATTTTAAATTTGCAAAGATTGCGACTAAAAGTAGTTATACGAATCTAGATGATAAAGCTGGTTCAGTTGAAGCAAACAACCTTGCCAATTATTTTATGGAAAGATTTGCCTCGGAAGAAGTGGATAGGGTCGAAGTGATTTCGACTCATTACTTTTCTGCCGCGAACCAAAAACCAGAAATAACAGCGGTTCTGCCATTGGAAGTGAAAGTTGATCAGAAAGCAAAGGATGCTGGCCCAGAAGTATTATACGAACCAGATCCGACTACCATTCTGGAAAATTTGCTTCCACTTGTTATCAGGACTACATTTGTAAAAATATTACTAGAGTCAGTTGCATCAGAACACATTGCACGAAGAATTGCGATGAAAGCTGCAACAGATGCTGCAGGTGAGATGATCAAACTACTCACACGCGGATATAACAGAGTGAGACAAGCAAAGATCACTCAAGAAATTTCAGAAATCGTCGGGGGCGCGGAAGCGATCTCTTAATTAAGATCATTCGGAGTAATTTATGAATACAGGTAAAATCAAACAAATCATTGGATCGGTTTTGGACATCAGCTTCCAAAACGGAAAACTTCCCGAAATCTTTAATGCAGTGGAAATCTCTGCAAAAATCAACGGTAAAGATACGAAAATTACGGCAGAAGTACAACAACACATTGGTGATAACACTGTCCGAGCTATCTCACTTCAATCTACAGACGGTTTAAAGCGGGGATTGGATGTAGTCGATACTGGTGGACCGATTACAGTTCCAGTCGGCGTTAAAACTCTTGGACGTATCTTTAACGTTCTCGGTGAAGTGATCGATGAAATGGGTGACATGCCAAAAGACATCCAAAGAAAATCCATTCATAGAGAAGCACCAACGTTTGAAGAGTTGAAGCCAAAAACAGAGATTTTTGAGACAGGCATCAAGGTCATTGACTTACTTGCTCCATACATTAAGGGCGGGAAGACAGGACTCTTCGGTGGTGCCGGCGTGGGTAAAACAGTACTCATCCAAGAATTAATTAACAACATTGCAAAACAACACGGTGGTTACTCGGTGTTTGCTGGTGTGGGTGAAAGAACTCGAGAAGGAAATGACCTTTGGAATGAGATGAAGGAATCAGGTGTAATCGATAAGACTGTACTTTGTTACGGTCAGATGAATGAACCGCCTGGTGCTCGTCTACGAGTTGCTTTGTCTGCTCTCACCATGGCGGAAAACTTCCGTGATGAATCAGGTTCCGATATCCTTCTTTTCGTAGATAATATCTTCCGTTTCTCGCAAGCAGGATCGGAAGTATCAGCCCTCCTTGGAAGGATGCCATCTGCCGTAGGTTACCAACCAACGCTCTCAACTGAGATGGGTGGCTTACAAGAGAGGATTACCTCCACGACAAGAGGTTCCATTACTTCTGTGCAAGCGATCTATGTTCCTGCCGACGACTTAACTGACCCGGCTCCTGCAACAGCTTTCACTCACTTGGATGCTACAACCGTTCTTTCTCGTGCCATCTCGGAAAAAGGAATTTACCCTGCTGTGGATCCATTAGGTTCCACTTCAAGAATCATGAACCCTGTGATTCTTGGCGAAGAACATTATTTTGTCGCCAGAGAAGTTCAGAGAATCCTTCAAAGATACAAAGACTTACAAGATATCATTGCGATTCTTGGTATGGATGAGCTCTCGGAAGACGACAAAATCCTAGTAGCACGCGCAAGACGTTTGGAAAAATTCTTATCACAACCTTTCTCTGTGGCGGAAGTATTTACTGGTCGTCCAGGTAAGTATGTGAAACTAGAAGATACGATCAGATCTTTCAAAGGTATTGTCGAAGGAAAGTATGATGACCTTCCTGAGCAAGCGTTCTATATGGTCGGCTCTATTGATGAAGTTCTAGAAGCCGCAAAACAATTAAAAGGTAAGGAATAGGGTTTTTGTCCCATGGATAAGAATCTATCACTCACTGTTATTTCTCCAGATCGTATCCTTTACCAAGGCACGGCAGAATCGGTGATTCTGCCAGGTGTTGTTGGTTATTTTGGTGTTTTGCCTGGACATGCTACGCTCGTGTCTCAGTTAGATGTGGGACTGATTAAATTGCACACTGGTAATAAAGAATTCCGCATTGCAATTGATGGCGGTTTTTGCGAAGTCAAGAACAATGAAATCCGCGTCCTCACGGAAGGCGGGGATTCTGAGGACGAAGTGACACATGATCGTGCGGAGGAGATTTTAGCGCAGATTGAAGCCCTACCAGCATCAAAAGAACGAGAAAATTCATTAAAGAAAGCAAAAGTTCGCATTTTACTCCACCAACGTTAATTTTTTTCCCCTCTACTTGCCGAAAATAATGGAGAGGGGGACCATTCCTTTGAAACTAAAGACAATCAGCATTCTGAGCCTTACGTTGATCCTAACGTTGTTTGTAATTTATTTAAAGGATCACCCAGAATTAGGAAAAAAAATCTATTCTCCTGAAATGATCCAAGTTAAGATTTCGGGACCAGTGAAAAATCCAGGTATTTATTTATTGGAGTCGGGATCGACGGGGTTGGATTTAGTTGAGAAAGCGGGAGGGTATTTACCCGAAGCGGCTAATTCTTTTAAGGCAAATGACCTCGATCAACTGTTAGTTGATGGTCAAGCTGTAGATTTAGGGAAACGGTAATCGTAGCGAATGGCGGATCAGGAAAATAACAATAAAGAAGAGTTAGAGGACAGCGAGCCGATATTGGACGAAGAAGCGTTCTCTCTCGATCTTGATGATTTCGACTTGGGTGATGATGATCTTGAAGAATCTCCTGGTATCGAACCACCATCGTTAGATGATGTTTCGAGTTTCGATGATGACGATTCGATAGGGAATTTAGTTTTGTCGACGTCTGATGGAGATGATGAAGACCTCTTAGATATTGATCTTGATTCTGACTTAAATCTACTTGGGGAAGAAGACCCTACACATACCGACGAACATGATACAGATTTTTTTGAAAATGACGACACGATTCAATCCACTTCTCGTACAATTGATGAAGAAGATCTTGAATTAGAGTTTGATGATGATATTATTGATCTAGATCAGGAGATCGAAGCCATCTTAAATGGCGAAGATGGGATCCTTTCTAGCAAAGCTAAAACCAAACAGACACAATTACCTAAAGATCCAAACTTCGATACAGATGAAGAAGATGAGGGACCAATCGCCCTCTCGATGGAAGAACTAGCAAACATTACTGGTGGTCTAGACGACTTTGAATCATCAGAGGATTCAGAAGGTGTGAGCGAATCTTTTGATTCCGAAACGCACGACCTTGAAGAATTTGAAGAAGTTCTTTTGCCCGATAATGATGAGCTAGAATCGGAATTACCTTCGTTTGACGAAGAGGATGATAGCGAAAATTTAGAATCTACACTTTCACCCGAACATTCGGATATGGATCTGGAATTAGACTTAGACGAATCCGAAGTCGACACAAAACTAGGGTTTAACGAACAAGGTCAGCCAGACCTAGACTTGGAGGATGATGAAGAGCCACATGACGATTCGTTTAAACCTCTTCGTGACCCAGAAGAAGAAGAGTTATTTGGTTCGGCCAAAGAAGATGAAAATCTAACACTTTCTGATGATGAGCTAGGCAATATTTTAGGCTCCGATAGTGAAAGTCTAGAAGAGTCCCTTGCGAATGAAGATGAATTTTTCCAGACAGAGGAAGTTCCTGAGATTGAAGAAGATGACGGTCCGATTACTCTTTCCATGGAAGAATTGGAGAACATTGGGGCCGACTCCGAAGAAGCTGATACACCTAAGTTAAATATTTTAGACGAAGAATTGGAAGATGAGACAATCACTCTGAGTCCAGATGAGCTCGGAGATATCATTTCCGGCGGTGAAACAGAAGATGAAAATGAGGAAGAATCATTAGACTCAATTGGAGATATTGAGACAGAGGAAGAAGAGGAAGCATCATTCGATGTGTTCGGTGATGAAACCGAAGAGGACTCTGAAGAAGATTCTGAACTAGAATCTGAACTAGAAACTGATCATGATTTTGATTTTGAACCAGATGGCGTAGACGAAACAACCTCTGAACCAAGCTCCGGACTGGAAGGAGAAATTGAAGAGGACGAGGGACCGCTTGCACTTTCTATGGAAGAACTTGAATCCATTGCTGAAGATGCAGAAGAGTCCTCAGACGAAGAACTTGTTGATAGCCTTGACCGAGCTCCATTACCTTATGAAGAAGACTCTGAAAAAAGCGATACTTTAGAAGAAGATTTAGAAGATGAATCCATCGCACTTTCGATGGAAGAGCTAGAGAACATTACCGGAAGTGATGAGGAGACGGTTGAACCTGAAGTAGAACCTGTAGTAGACGAAGTAGAAACAGTCACAGGTGACAATATCGATGATTTGATTGGTGATGAGATTCCTGGTGAAGGATTAGAAGATATTTCTGATCTGCCAATGGAAGAACCTATTGTTGATTTTAGTATCGGTGATAAGGCAGACTTAGTAGAATCTGAAGATTTAGTAGAGTTTGGTGATGAGAATACAAAACATGACCTACCAACACCAACATTAGGTAACGATGATAGCCCTGGAATCGATATTGATTTAGACGAATATGCTCCAGAAGGTAAGTTATCTCCACTAGAAGAACTTAGAGCAACGCAAAGCCCTTCAATGGAAGACAAACCATTGAATGAAGTTGCAGAAGATGCTCTCGGGGAAGCAGGATCTGAACTAACAGTAACAGATAGAAAGAAAGTTTTGGGTTATCTTGATAATTTGTTGGGTAATTTACCCGACGATGTTATCAAGGAATTTTCAAAGTCGCAATACTTTGATCTTTATAAAAAGCTCATGAAAGAATTGGGGTTATGAAGTGGGACTTCTCGATCGCGCCGAGAATTTAGCACAGGCAAGCTCAAAGAAGATCTCGGATGAAGGAGATTTTCTTCCACAGCAGAAGCCCTCTCTGTTGGAAAAGGCACAAAAATTTTTATCAGAAGAGCCAGTGGATGACTGGATTGGAGATGCAGATGAGGATCCCGCCTCTGCTATTTCCGATGATCTTCCTCTTCCTGATGGCCAAGAAGAAATCGACATACAAGACTTAGGTGGATATGAACCTCCTGTTGATAAAGAAAGTGATATTGATAACGCCTCTGATGACGATTTAATTGAGGAGAGCACAGAGGATGACAGTGCATTTGGAGATTTGTCTGAGAATTTTGATGAAGACGAAAGTACTTTAGACGACCCAAATGAAGATGACGCGATTGAAGACCAGATTGCGTCTAATGATCCAATTGAAGACGAAGATGTATCTGATGATTTACTCGAAGATGATATAGATGATGACAGCACATTTGATGATTTAGCTCAAGATGATACAGAAGACGACAACGATTTTGACGAAAAAATTGATGATGAGGAAGATGAATTAGAGGAAGAAGAGCAGATAGAGAAACCAGATGATGATTTGGTTTCCGTCCAACTCCCAGATGAGGATGTTTTTGATGAATGGGAAAAGGATGCGCACACAGAGTCCACCAAACAACCTGTTCGACCACCTGAAGAAGATCCGCTTCCGCATGACCAAAGTTTTCTTTTCGATGATGATTCCGATTTTTCTACAGCTCCAATGGGACATTTCATTGCTTCCAAAAAAAGAATGGAAAACTACCAAGCTGTGTTTGAGATAACGAAAGAGATTGCCGCTTCCAAAGATTTTTCTGAGTTTTTCGATAATTTAGTATTCAGTATCATGGGACAAGTTGGCTGTTCCAATGTTGTAGTTATAACATCTACTTCAGAAAATAATGAAAGATGGGATGCCTTGAGTGCAGAAGGTATCGAACTCAATGATGGTTGGGTGTTTCATTCTGGCGACGAAGTCTATCAAAGATTGAATGCAACTGATACAGTAATCTACTCAGGTGAGTTAAAGCAACGCCATATACCTGAAAGAGAAATCAAAATTTTAGAAGAGATGGAATCTGAGCTATTGGTTCCACTCAGATATAAGAATCATTGTTTCGGAATCTTATCTCTCGGACAATTGATCAATGGTGAAGAATACATTGTAGATGATATTGAGTTTGTTAAAGTTATTGGAGACATCGCAGGCTCCGTATTTTCGAGAGTATCTGAATTCGAAAAATTATCAGAAGAATTGGTGAACGTTAAGCAAGTCATTGAAATTAACGAATCCATTATAAAATCGGCAAGGGATTTTGCATCTGTTAGAAAAATGGATGATGCCTATGACCTTTTAATCGATAATCTTAAGAAAAAATTAGGTGTAAAACAGTTCTCTTTTTTAGTTTTGGATTCGGAAACAAAAACTGATTATATTGTGTTTGGTTCCAATTTTATCTTACCTGAACGTGCCAAAGATTTTCGTTTGGACAAAGATTCTGACATTGTCGGTATGGTGTCCAACGTTCCTGGGGTTTATAAATTAGAAAACTTTCGAGAAGATTCCGAACTGAAATCAATTTTTACAAATGATGAATTGGGCATTATGTCCGAGTTTACCATTCTTCCGATTATCAATTTGAATTGGCTTGTAGGTATGGTCATCATTCATTCTACTACCAATCCATGGACAGACATGAGTCGTGATGTCGCTGTTGCAATTATGGAAACATCCGCGCCAGTGCTTGCGAATCTTTTAATCCTTTCCGAAAAGGAAGCTCTATTCCGAAATCCATTCAATCCTTTGGAAACAAAAATTTTGAATGAAATTGAAAAGGCAGAAAAATTACAATTATCATTCACAGTTTCAATATTCAAAATCCAAAATGTAGCAAGAATGGTTCACTTGTTTGGTGCGGGTAAATTTGCTCGGTATGCTGACACATTACGAAAAACAATCACCGATCACATCAGCGAAAATGATTTTTTTACTCGTGTTGGACAGGGAAAATTTGCAATAGTCCTTCATGGAAAGGATAGAGAAGAAACCGAAATTGTAATCAAAAAAATCAAGGCATCATTCTCAAAGAAAGAAGAACACTTCAGTGCAAGTTTTAAGCCATCTTATCGCATCTTAAGTTTATCTTTTCCAAAAGACACGAAGGATAAAAATCAGTTTATGGAAATGATAGAGGAGGCCTAGTTTGGGCTTCTGAGTAGTAGATGCTGTGTTATTCAATTCGTTGCCATTCGTTTTCAGTTTCTTAATTTTTTTTATAATATATATATTTCTAACTAAAAAGCAGCAAAACATTCTTTTGTTAGTCTATGGGTTTTATTTTTACTCATATTGGAATTGGAAGATGAGTTTGTTGCTTGCTTTCTCAATTTTGTTTAATTTTTATTTTGCAAAGTATTTAAGTTCAATCGATATAACCTCAAAAAGATTGCGTATGCTTACATATGGAGTAATCTGCAATCTGCTCCTTCTGGGATATTTTAAGTATACATTGTTTTTGTTAGGTTTTTTTGAAGACCTTACACATTTTTTTGGCTCCAGTATTTCAATCTGGAAACCAGAAATATTACTGCCCGTTGGAATCTCTTTTTATACCTTTCATAATATTAGCTATTTGGTTGAGGTCTTTAAAAAGCAGATTCAGCCCTCCGATAGCCTCATAACTTTTTCTGTGTACGATATCTTTTTCCCATTATTACTCGCTGGTCCTATTGAACGACCCAATTCACTTTTACCACAATTGGAGCAACCAAGAAGGATATCGATTCACACATTCATGCAAGGAATCAGTTTATTTGTTTGGGGCATCTTTCTAAAAACTGTTATCGCCGACCCATTGGCAAAGTTTGTTGATCTCGGCTTGTCTCAGGGTGACTCACTTGCACAAGGAATGTTGTGGTGGATAATGCCTTCATTCGCATTTCAGGTGTATGCAGATTTTTCAGGGTATTCCAATTGTGCTAGAGGTCTTGCCTATATGATGGGATTTCGTTTGATGAATAATTTCCATCGCCCTTTTTTTGCAACGAACCCATCTGCCTTCTGGCAAAGATGGCATATTTCTTTATCAAGCTGGTTACGAGACTATGTTTATATACCATTAGGTGGAAATCGGAAGGGGTTTCTTTTTCAGAATATAAATATTATGATCGTATGGATATTAGGTGGACTTTGGCATGGATCTACCTACGGATATCTGATTTGGGGAATTTATTTGGGGGCTTGCATTTTTCTATTTAATCTGATTCAAAAATTCAATATAATCCCAACGACCATCAAACCAATCTCAAGTGGAGTAGGTTTGTTGCTTACCTTCTTTTCCTTTTCTTTTGGCCTTCTCCTTTTTCGCGTGGAACATTTTTCCGATTTAGCATTTTATTTAAAAAATTTGGGAGGATATTCTGAAGAAGCACAGTCCTATTCTTTTGTAATTTTGTATTTTATTCTGGTTATCGTTTTTGATCTTTGGCAGGCTAAGTGGAAGACGACGGAAGTTGATTTCAAAATATCTAAATATCCTTTGATATTTTTTGTATGTTTCGGAATACTTTTTTTGGTTTTTGCATTGATTGCGCCATTTGCAAAACAAGAGTTTTTTTATTTCCAGTTTTAAAACTAGTATGAAAATTTATTTCAAATATTATTTTATGACATTTCTTTTTATCATTCTGACTATGCATTTTAGTTATGGCTGTTTGGTAAAATTTACCGAGACTAGTTCCCATCTTTGGTTTTTTAGCGATCAGAAAAAAAGTAGATCCGAGTACGAAATATTAGTATTAGGTGATAGCCAAATATTAAGCGGCATTTCAGCAAAAACAATTGCTGAAATCGAACATATAGCTGTCGAAAAAATTCTCTATCTTGTGAGGCCAAGTGAACAACCGGAAGGTATGTTGGATTTGTATTTAAGTCATAGGGAACATCTCCCACATTTACGGAAGGTGTATTTTAATCTATCTCCGATCTCAATTTCACAAAATAATGTTACAGAAGCCCACAAACAGCTATATTATGGCTTTCGTTCCTTAAAATGGCATCACATATCAAATCAAAGTTTAAGAAAGGCATATTTCCCGAGTGTATATGATTTTCTATGGAAGTCTATCATTGAGATATTTCCTTACTTCGGATTAAATCAAAATTATTCAACGATTTTTAGTATTGTACCTTCTGACTCGATTTTTTATGAAGGGGGAGAGCACCAAACAAACCATCAGATGCGCGCTTTTTCTACTTTTGATTTGTTGCTGAGTCGTAGCAAAGAATCGGAATTTTTAATCTCTCATTTTCAAACTCATACGGAATGGTCATGGAAAGTGTATACTTTGGAAAAGGCACTGACGAAGGATGAAAAATTCCCTAAAGGAAGTTCTTTGGCTTTTGCAAAACAACGAAAACTATCTATTCAAATTCTAAACGAATGGATATCCATTTTAAAGGAAGATGGTGTGGATTTCACCTGTTTCGTGTTACCTTTTTCTCCTTACTTAGAGAATGATATGGAGTACACTGATATTAAAAAATTATTTGAAATGGAAATCGGTGGGATCGGGCTGCAGAATGAAAACTTATTGAATATGGTAAAAAGTTCGGAACAATTCAAAAACCCCGAGTACTTTGTAGATTTCACACATCTAAACCAAAATGGTCGAGATGTGCTACATTCTATCTTGGTTCAAAAGTGATCGCTCGTCTATTTGATGAGACCAGCCTTTTTCCCAATCGCATGCAAATTGATTCCCCAACCGATACCAAAAAAGTTTTTCGGAGTCAAAATTTCGTCTGTTGTTGGATCCCATAGATCTTTCACCAAAGCTTCGGTTGAAATTTCAGTTCCGTAAGGTATACCCCAAAAATTTTTGTCGTCTAGATTATTCATCTGCTATCTCCTGTTAGCTGTTTTTGTGATTCTTTACCATTTCAAAGAATTCTTTAAAATGATAAGCCGAATCATGCGGGCCAGGGCAGGCCTCGGGATGATATTGCACCGCCATTACGGGAAGTCCATTTTTTTTCAATCCTGCAACAGTTTGGTCAAATAAATTGATTCGAGTGATCGTTATTTCTTCCGAAGTATCTCCCAAAACATGGAAACCATGATTTTGGCTCGTGATTTCCACCTTTTTTGTTTCCTCATTTCTGACAGGGTGATTCCCACCTCTATGACCAAACTTAAGTTTGGCTGTCTTTTGGCCTAATGCTAAACCAATGATTTGGTGTCCGAGGCAGATTCCGAAGAGAGGTTTGTTTGCATCCATTATTTTTTTTGCAGAATTGATAGCATACGAGAGGGGACCTGGATCGCCGGGACCATTCGAAAGAAAATAGGCGTCAAAATTTTGATTTAAAAGATCACTGGCATCAGTCTCTGCAGGAAAAACTTCAACATTGAAGCCATTGGAATCTAACAAACGCAAAATATTCTGTTTTACTCCGAAATCATAAACTGCGAGGCGAAATTTGCCTGTTTCATGAGTTCCGTAGCTGTAAGGTTTGTTCGTAGTGACTACCTTTGCAAGATCAGCACCATTCATACTTGGGTGAGCTTTTACCTGCTTTAGAAAATCTTCCGAATAAGTTTCTGCTATAAAAATCCCGGCAGACATCGCACCATTGTTTCGTATTATGCGTGTTAATTTCCTAGTGTCTACGCCCTCAATGGCGGGCACACCAAATCGAACCAAAAAATCTTGTAAGGTTTCCTTTGATTTATAGTTTGATGGTCTCGGAACATATTCCTTTACGACCAAGCCGCTTGCGTGTATTTTATCTGATTCCATATCTTCCGGACAAATGCCGTAGTTTCCAACCATGGGGTAGGTTAAATTGATCATCTGTCCTTTATAAGATGGGTCCGTCAAGATCTCCTGGTAGCCTGCCATGGAGGTATTAAATACGATTTCTCCTAGTGACGATGTCTGGGCTCCGAATGAACTCCCCTCCATCACTTCACCGTTTTCTAAAACAAGGAATGCTTTCATCAAAATCCATGGGAAATTACCCGAGCAAATAGGCGAACATAAAGAAATTTTTTAAATCCAAATTCTTGCATTTCGGAATGAATCCTGTATCCGGGACAGTCTGGGGGCTGCGGGTCGCCCACGATCCACACCCCCCGCCCTCAAGGCAGGGTGGGGGACCCCATTCCATGCGACATAACCACCTCTGCCATGGATTATCCCTAGTTTATTGTGCATTGCGTCACAAATTACACAAAAAACACAAATTTAATTCAGATGTAACATTTTTAATTTGACATATTCTTTTCGTAAGTCTAACCTCTTTCCAACTGTGGGTGTCACTTTCCTAACGTATGTTGGGCTGTGCCTACGGGATAAAAAAAATCAGGAAACAAACTCACAAGGAGTAACCATCGAATGTTGAAATCACTTCACATCGGAATTATGGGGATCGTGTTCGTAGCTACAGCTGCTGGCCTAAGCGCACAAACAGGACCTCGTTCTTATGTCAATTTTGGTCTCGGGGGCCAATTTGACTTAGCACAATTGGGCGGAACAATCACAAAAGACGGTTTGGATTCATCTAGACCAGTAACAAACGCTCAGGGGAACGTAACTGGCGGAACTCAACAAGCAATCTATGCGGAAAACACGCTCGTTGCACTCAATAGAACATCAAACGGTCTTATTGGCGTAAAAAACAACGGTGCAATGACTGGTATCAACTTCAATGTTGGATATGAAAAAGAAGGTCTATTTGGCATAAATTCTCTCTTTTATAGAGTTAGCGTTAACTATACAACTAAAGTAGCAGGTGGATATACTACTTCTACTGTTGCTGGATACAAATGGTTAGAACAAGAGTGGAGCTATTCTGCTTGGTCTGTCCCAGCATACATTGGTGTTAAGATGTTCAACGCAAGCAATGATACAGCTGTTTACGTAGCCGGTGGTGCAAACTACTTTAAAGGCGGATGGGGAGTTGCTGGAACAGTTGACGGTGACACTTTGAGAAATGCATTCCCTGGTCTAGTTGGTCCTGGTGGTGCTCTTTTGTCTGATGCTCCTACACCTGGTATCTACAAAGAAAACATCAAGTTTGGTGCATCTGGTTTCGGTTTAAACTGGTTAGTTGGTGCTCAAACAAAAGTTGCAGAAAAAGGACACCTTTTCTTCGAATTGGAAACCATCCTTTCGGCAGGTATGGGAACTGGTGGAACTCAATCCCCAGGTGGTGCGGCGGCAATCGCTCCTATCGTTGCTTACCCAGTGGTAGTAGGTGGACAAACCTACCGCGTTGGATACAAACTCGAGTTATAATCTAGGAGATATAGATGAAACGTAATTTTATAAAATTAACTAGCATTGCTATGATGAGCACACTCGCTCTCACAGCTTGCAAACCTGACAAAGTGAAATCAGAACCTTTATTGGCTCTGGCTCTTGCGTCATCAATACGATCTGCGGCTACAGGTGCGTGTATTTTGAATGTAAACGCGGCAGGAATATACTACGGTCAGCTGCTTTTCCATGTTATTAACAACACAGCGGGTACAGCATTCACGCGAGCAGATTATGACCTGGCAATTGGCAAAACTGGTACAGCGACATCTGCAGCAGAATACAATCTAATTGGATATGAAGAAAAATATCGTGCGTTTTTCCTAAATAATGGTAACTGGGGCACCACTCAAAGAAATTCACGTCTAGCAACGTTTAAAGCTGCTTATGATGCTGGTACTTCAGGTTTAGGCGCAACTACAGCAGGGGTGCAACAACTTGTTGGAACTGGAATTATGGCCTGTGCAAGAATCCCAAGGTCTTCTTGTTCTGTCACTGCTTTAACGACCGCGACGCGAGATGCAGATGTTATTGCGCAAACGGCCACTTACAATGCAGTTACGGGGAACGGTGATTGTAGATTACCATCTCAAACATTTCCTTTAATGTTAGCTAAAAATTTATTTAGAGGACTTCCTTCTTCTATCACCGTTGCTTTATCAACTGGAAATTTCACTAACACTCCGACAAACGGTATGCCACTTACAGTTGCGAGCGGCACACCTTCGACCCAGGCTACAATCTTTCCTGAAGCGGCTTATCCAAAGTCTGCGGCACTTGTATCCAACGGTTTCGGAAACCTTATGCCAATAAATAAATTAGGAACAGCATACCCAACAGCGACGTCGTCAACTGATACAACTGCATTCTACGGCGGGACAAATCTAACTGTAACACAGGTAGCAAGCTGCGAAGAATATGGCTTTAGCTACGGTATTGCGGCAGACGCTTCAGAAAATCTAAGAAAACCGCTTACGGCACCTCCTGAAATCGCATATGCATTTTCTACGAATGGATCTGCAGCGAGTGCATACGCAGCAACAATTCAACTCTCAACGATTGACTCAGATGCATCGGCTGCTGGTGGAACGAACAACGTGACTCTGGCAACCGCTGGAACCATCGAGGATGCAGTTAATTGTAACAATTCCTTTAGAGCAAGACAGGGTGTATCGCTTGCATTAGGTGGGGGAAAGCTTCCGACCACAAATGGTGGCGCTCAATCATTAGCCAATGGAGATGGTAGAGGTGACGATAGAGCTTCAAGTTTATTGTCAATCTGTCTTTATGGTAATACTTCTGCCAGAAGAGGAACATCAAGAACCATTCTTGGTGGCTCATTCGTTCCGAATCAGCTACAAGCCTCATCACAGTTGACTACGTGTGGAGAAGGCGCTCTTGCTAACTTTAAAACTCTACAAGCTGGAGTTGCGCATGCTTTCACCGAAGTGGGAACCATAAACGCAACTAGCTTTCCAGATACTACAACTCCGTGATCACACTAAGTCACTCTTTGTTGTAAGTCGAAGCCCCTAAGGTTTTCCTTGGGGGCTTTTTTTATATCTCTATTGGTTTGCCATGAACTGTGGCCTTCGGTTACATTGCAAATCATGTCCCTTTCCAAACTCTCCTTTTTGAAATTTTTAGGTCCAGGTCTCATGTATGCGGGCGCCGCTGTGGGAGTGTCCCATTTGGTACAGTCCACTCGTGCTGGAGCCAATTACGGCTGGGAGTTGCTTTTCATCGTCATTTTTGCAAATGTCATTAAATATCCTTTTTTTGAAATCGGTACGCGCTACACAATTGTCACTGGCAAATCTCTGTTAGATGGTTATGAGAATTTGGGTCGATTGCCTATCTGGATTTTTTTCATCATTTCCACGGGTACCATGTGTGTGATTGTTTCTACTGTAACGCTTGTTACTTCCGGACTTTTTTCAATCATACTTGGACTCAGCATCACTCCATGGATTTTGTGTTCGATCATCCTACTTTTTTGTTTTGCATTGCTTTCCATTGGAAAGTTTTCTGCACTCGACGTGCTAATGAAATGGATTGTTATCGGTCTTACGATAGCAACGATTCTCGCGGTGGTATTTTCCTTTTTTGCGGACGTTGTAAAATTGGAGACACCGGGCAAAAGTTTTTCGATTTCAGATGCGGCCGATGTTTCCTTTTTGATCGCACTGATGGGATGGATGCCGATTCCCATCGAAGCAGCTGTTTGGCAATCGGATTGGACACTTGCAAAAAAAGAACAAAATGGGGGAGAGCTTCCTCCGATGAAATGGGCGATGTTAGACTTTAATATCGGTTATTGGGGAACTACGATTCTTGCTGTATTCTTTCTTGCACTTGGTGCCAATATGATGTACAACACTGGCAATGAATTTTCTGGAAATGCGGCGACGTTCGCTGGAGAACTCATCCATTTATACACATCCTCACTTGGATCTTGGTCATATCCGATTATTTTGGTTGCGGCATTTTTTACTATGTTTTCTACCACCTTGACTTGTTTTGATGCATACCCCCGTGTGGTTTCAAACTCGTCGAGGCGGGTGTTCCCAAGTTTAGCGACCGTCAGTTTAGAAAAGTTGTACTGGATATGGATCATAGTGGTAGGCGTTGGATCAATTTGTATCCTCGCATTTTTTTTGACAAGTATGAAGAGTCTGGTTGATTTTGCAACGACAGTCTCCTTTCTAAATGCTCCCATACTTGCTCTGATTCATCATTTGATTTTATTTGGGAAAGACATCCCGAAGGAACACCGACCACATCCAATTATGAATTTACTTTCATGGTTTGGAATTATCTTCCTATTTGGGTTTTCAATTTATTTTTTACAGATGAGATTTTTTAGCTAGGGTTGTATGAACCCAAAGAATGTCTCCATTCTTTTTTCTCTCTCTCCGCTCTTCTATTTGATTGGTTTTGTGGTTCTCTCTCGTATTTTTTTCGGAGAAGTGGAACCACTCCATGGTCCGCACCAGGTGGCTCTTCTATTAGCGACGACGTGCGCATTGATTCAAAGAATCCATAGGCACCATGCACGGTTAGGATTCTGGCTCGTCTGGAGACGCAATTTTCAATCAGTTATACCTGCAATGGGCATTTTGTTTTTTGTAGGAATGCTTATCGGAGCCTTTGCATGTGCATCTGTCTTGGAATCGATGATTTCTTTTGGTCTTAGCAATCTATCTCCACATTACTTTCTTCCAGGTGTTGTGATTGTAACCGCTATGTCGGCTCTCGTGTCTGGTTCCTCTTGGACCACAGCCGCAACGTTAGGTGTGGCAATCATGGGAGTATGCCAAATTATGAATTACCCTTCTGCAGTTTGTGCTGGGGCAATAGTTTCTGGTTGTTATTTCGGTGATAAGTTATCGCCGGTATCCGATACAACTAATCTTGCTTCTTCTCTGACAGGCGTTAAATTATTCGACCACATAGGTTTTATGATGCGCACAACCATCCCAAGTTTTTTTGTTAGTTTGGTGCTTTATACTCTTTGCAATTCCTATCTTGGATTCAATGTGAGTCAATCAGACCTAAACCAATCTCTGCTTGAAATTCAAAGTCTTCGATTTGATTTGGTGAACTTTATTCCTGTCTTACTTGTTTTTGGGGCATCCATACTACGCATTCCAGCCATTGGCGCCCTTTCACTTGGAATTTTGTCTTCGGCTCTGATTTCCTTTTCTCGCGAAATCTCTATCTGGGAATTTATACAAATTCTTGGCTTCGGGTTCGACTCTAAAACAGGTGATCCAAAGATCGATGCATTATTAGGTGGTGGAGGAATTGTCGCAATCTTACCAACCGAACTCTTGATTCTTTCAGCGGTTACCTTTGGCGCAGTTTTGGAAGGGTTCGGATATTTGCATGAGATTCTTCATCAATTGAAAAAGTGGATCAAACGTATCTCCGATATTCTCATCGCTTGTATGGGTTCTGCGATCCTTATAAATTTGGTAACCGCGGATCAATACCTTTCTCTTGTTATTCCGGCACGTGCTTTCAAACAAATGGCAAATGAGAATGGCATCCAAGCGAAAAAAGTTTCCCGTTCACTCGAAGATGCGGGAACCATATCTTCTCCACTAATTCCATGGAATAGCTGTGGGGCGTTTATGGCCACTTCACTCAAAGTAGCAACGATCTCCTACTTACCTTTTGCTTGGTTCAATATCATCCATCTGCTATTTTCATTTTCATTGCTTTTGAAGAATAGAAATAAAGAAATAAATAGATAAGTTCGTATTTGTCACCAATTAGTTCGCCTATTTATCGTTTTATGATAGGTGACCATTGAATATTCAATATCTTTTCTAAATCAATGTGATAAACATTGGTCTATGTTACCAAAAATAGAAGAAGAAAAAATAAAGTATATGATTCGTTTGGCGAGACAAACAGAAGATCTGGAAGATTTAAAAGTATATTTGCCAATTTGGATGGCAGACAAAGCTTCCATAAGGAGGCGTATGACCGAGGATGAAAAGTCAGAACTCATCGTAAACATTTTAGAAAGATTTGAAAAGATGTGGCTCCTTTCCCTTGAATACGATCTTTCATTTGTTGCTGGATTCTTTGTTACTTATGCATTCAACCTGTTTCGTAATGATTTTCGAAAAACAAAAAAGATTACTGACTTGAATGAATATGTTCAACTATGGAATGAAAAAAAGGAGTCTTTGGATTGTTATACGATCTTTCAGCAAAAACTAAGGCAAAACAAACCGGACCTGCTTGATGAACTTCCCAAAAGAATGAGTTTAGCGATGGCACTCCGTTTTGACTTACCATTGATCGGCAACCAAAGAAAATCCTTGGAATGGCGATTGATGGAATTGGGTCGAAAGTTCGATGATTTCCAAAGAATCTATGACAAAAAAAAGGAATATTTACAAAAGAAATTGGATCTCTATTCAATGAAAGTCGTACGTTATACTCGACTTTTGTTGCATACTACAGATGATGAAAAAAGACGTGGGTATGCGAAGAAGAAAAAGTTTTGGGTTCTTCTGCGCGATAAAGCACTTAGCAGATGTTTATTTTCTGAACGAGAGATCGCTTTGATCTTAGGGATTACCAGAAAGGAGACGCGGAGTCTGCTCGAAAAGGGTCAAAAACTGTATTTTTGGCAGAGAAAAGATTTATTGCACTGTGCATAAAAAATTGCTTTACAAATGACTTTTTTGCAAGAGATTGATCGCCTATACCACCAACCGAAGGGTTATGAAAATCAAAGTTACGACAAAAAACGACGTGCACATCATCAAAATTGAGGGTGCCATCAAGGCTGGAAATGAGTTTGAGCTGTCTGAGAAGATCGAACAGTACATCAAAAAAGGCCAGGTACCGAAGTTCATCATCGATTTGAAGAAAGTTCCTTTTATCAATTCGGCAGGACTTGGCACTTTTTTAAATATCTACAAACATATTGATGGCTTGAATGGTCGACTTGTCTTTGCAAATCTCAATTCAGACATTGAAAACTTGATGGAAATTACAAAGCTTTCCAGTGTTTTTGAAATCTATAAAACTCTGGAAGAGGCGGAAGACTCTTTCGAATATTAAACACAACGGAGCGATTTCGAGTGTGGCGTTCTTATCCTTAGAAAACGTACGACAAATCGCGAATAAGATCTGGTTTCGTTCTTTTTTAATCCTCTATCTTCTTTATAAGCTAATCTTCAATTCTTTCACCGCCGATCTGCTTTTGCCGAAGGTCGTCTCTTCGTTTACAAATGCAGAACTGGCCCTCGATACAAAAACATTCTCACTTTTTTTTGGTTTTGAAGCAAATGACATCCAGTTCAAAACGAAAGGTGATTTTCAGGGTGAATCACTATTTGAAGCGAAAAGATTGGCTCTCAGATACAATCTCCTTTCACTTTTATTTTTGAAATTAAAGCTAAGTGAGCTCGCTATTGATTCGGCTACGATTTTCTTACATGAGAAAAATGGAATATGGAATTATGCTTCTATATCGAAAGGAAAAAGTGAAGTTCCATCCGAGCCAGAGCCTGAATCGGAATCAATAGATGAGATTAAAACCTATCTACCGATTGCAATTGAAACGCATCTCCAGCTTAGTAAAATTCATGTTCGATATTGGAAAGAATCTAAAGATAGAATGTTGGCTGATGTTTATGACTTCAACCTTCGCTTAGATCTTGAAACAAATCGATTTACCTCCATTCCTTTCAATCTAAACTTTTTAGATGAGATTGACTCCTTTTATTTTGCCCTCAATCCTGAAAGATCCTTACCTATTGAATTAGACTCAGATGATTTGACTTGGAAGCAAGCAATACCACTTTCAATGATGTTAGACTGGAAAAATAATTCTAACAAATCCGCATTTATTTTTTCTTCCAATATAGGAAGAGAAGACATCTCCTTAGCTTATAAAAAAAGGAATATTGAATTTGGTGCATCATTAAATCATCATGTAGAATATCTACCCGATGCACAAGTAATCAACATCAAACAGATCTTACTCAAAGTTATGGGTGATCCTTGGCTAGCCGTCGAAGGAAAAGTTTACCAGCTGAATAGTGATGATCGATCAATAGATATAGAAGTCAAAGAATCCAAAATTGATCTTACACCGGTTGATCGAGTTCTGGCTCAGTTAGAAGGAATTTTACCAAAAATAAAAATGAAAGGATTGATGAGCTTTTCTGGTTCATCCGTAAAAGGAAATTTAAAAAATGCCATTTCTAAGGTCCAATTATTGGGAAATCAAATCGTAGTTGGGTTCGGTAGCTCGAAAGTACATAATATTCAGGAGCTAAATCTAGCAATCAATAGTGAGTTAAATCTCGAAACAAAGCTACAAAAAACAGCCAAAGATCCAGTTCCTTTTTTGCAATCCTTTCAGATCGAACGTTGCAAAGTCAATTATAATGGAATCTCATTGCTCTTAGCTGGATCTTATCAAAAATTAGACCACCTAACTTTAAATGCTACTTTGGACAATTTAAATCTTTCCGATTTTACTCCTATTGTGGGAGGCAAACTCAACGCAGAAATTGGAATTAATGCATCCGATTTTTCTCATTTACCAACGTCACTTGATGTAAACATAAATGGTTTTCGTTATGCAATTGATAGATCACGTTCCCCGTCTTCTCGTCTCAATCTACTTGGACTCATTAACTTGAATTTTGATCGACCTTTTGGATTGAATACCATACAATTAGAAAGACTTTCACTATTACAGAAAACACAAGCTGGAGCGAAAGCGCTCGCTTTGGATTTAATTGCTAGTATCTCGATGGGAAAACAGTTGAAGATCAAAACAACTCCAGCTCAAGTTTCTCTTCATTTGCCTTCACTCTTACAGACATTGCCTTTGGTCCTCAAAGAAAAAGTAGCCAACCTTCAAAACTTAATCGGCAATGATCCCGCTTTCAAAATAAACTCTGATATTCTCATCGAAGATAACATTCAAAAAATCCAGGCAAAGTTGAGTGGTGTCATTCCTGGTTTGGAATTAAAAGATCTAAATCTTGGAGTTGATGTAACAATCTCAAATGGAAACCAAAAAAAGATTCAGATAAAAGAAGTTACACTCAACGGATATGAAAAGGTTTTAAATTTCAAGTTGATGGGAGAATTAGAAGAAAATTCAAAATTGGGAAAAGCTCCCTTGGGATCTTTTTTTGGAAATTTGGATACCCAACTCTCTATCATTTCCAAAGAAAAAAAATACCTACTCAAAGGATGGTCATTTTTAGGAAGTCTTGATTTAACAGCAAAAATTCGAAATTTTGATCTCAATGGAAATTTGACATCTAACAAAAGTAACTTTTATCTAAACAACCAGAAATGTCCAGGGACAGATTGTAAACTCTTCTTAGTCGATGGTCTTAATGCAAATATACCTTTCCAACATAGTTTAGACCATAAAACGCAAGATAGTTTGATCGTTGGAGATAAATCAGTTTTTATCAAAACATATGGTAGGACTGCTACGCCGAATATCACAATCAATCAAATTGTTGGTACGCATCCAAGTATTCCCGATTTGCCCTTCGAATATATCAAACAACAAGGCTCTTTACCAGGCTTTAGTGCTTATATTGATTACAGAGAAAACTTCGCATCGATTGAAAATCTTAAGGCTAATTCGTTAGATGGAATATTGCTCGGAAAAAATATGATTTTCAACGTAGGATCCGGTGATCCTCGATTTATGGAGTTTCGAGGAAATATCCAAATTCGAGACATCGATTTAAAGCAATTGATGTCTCCAAAGGTTCGAGACAAGATCGATGATGGCAAGATTAAGGCTGACTTGAATCTATCCATTCGTGATCTCTCAGAACCCGTGGCAAATATGGATTTATTTTTTTCGATATTTCAGATCGGAAGCGATTTTGGTAAAAGTGCACTCAATGTAATTTCTTCACAAAATTTTTTAATGGATCGAATAGCGGATAGTTACTCGGTGAAGGTGATTGATGTATCACTATCCAAAGGACTCGTTTACGCTGATGTATATTTTAGAAGATCTATACTTTCTTTGTTTGTAAATTTGGAAGATAGTAAAATATCTCAACAACGAATGCCACTTGCCAATTTTTTGAAACGTGCAAGATCTGAAATTGAGAGTTATCAATAGGGAGTGCTGATGTATTTTTTTAAAATTGATTTCAAAGTACTGTTCGTTCTTTTACTTTTCAATCATTGTCAAGCTTTGATTAATTTTAAAGTTCCACCCTTTACTATCACCAATGCTCAAACAGCGGCTGAAAAACAAATGGTAGGTGAAGATAGAAATTTAGAAAATGATGGCTGGCTTGTTTCATCGATCCAATCGTCGTCAGGTGCAAAGTCTGCCGAAAAGTCCATTGATCCATCCGAAAATACTGATCCAGAGTTATATGGACACAAACAAAGACTTATCTATTTGAGTGGGGAAGTAAAACGATACAAACTTCATGGCATCATCGGAGAAGGATTAGGTGGAGTTTTGAAATTAAATCCTTTAGCTAGCACAACGCCTTTCTATCCACAATATGAATCTCAGACTCGGAAAAAAAGGGTGGATGATGTAATTTCATTAATCAACGAATCCAGAAAATTAGTTCAAGATAAACAAATAGAACAAGAGAGAAAAAAAGGAAAGAAAGAAGAAGAACTGAAATCAATTCGATTATCGCTGATTGAATCTTATCAAAAGACTGTAGTAAAAGGCGAATTCTATGAATCTAGCCCCAATAAATGGGAGCGCTTGTGAATGAGCTTATTTTTGTTTGATACAAAGAGAAGAATTGATATTTGCAAATGGTTGATTATACCATTACTTTTTCAGTGCACACTTTTTCAACGGTCAGTAAAGATATCGCCTGTAACTTTTGATTATCGATCCATTTCGAATAATTATTTTACACCAAATCAATCTAAACCTTTTCCCTTAACTGTACAGCGAGGGAACAATCTATTCAATTCCACTACCTTTGATGGGCGGTATCTTTTTTATACTACAGATCAAAATGGCAATTACGACATCTGGTTTCGTGATTTACAAAGTTCCGTCGTTGTTCCAGTTACCAACAGTCCTTTTTCGGAGTCAAAGCCTTCCATTTCACCTGATGGGCGTTATCTAGTTTATGTGTCTGAGGAATATGACTCCAGTGGAGATTTAGTTTTACTTGATATGGACATCGAGGAGTGGAAGACCGAACTTCTCAATGGAAATCGTTTTATCAACCAAGATACACTCAATCTAACAAATCCGAATGCACGTCTTGATGGAAAAAGAGAGCAGGTGATCGATACAGATCCTGTTTGGTCGCCTGATGGTAAATGGATTTTATTCGTTACAGATAGGTTTTCACCTGGGTTACCAAATCTAGCAAAGTTAAACCCAAAAAACCCTAAAGAGATTGTTCCATTGACCAAACAAGGTGCAGTCAACCCCTCTTTTTCAAAGACGGGTGAAGTCATTTATTATATAAGTTATAAAGACCATCCCAAGGGTGAAGTATATTCACTTTCGGTGGCAACTCAAGAAGAGTCTCAAATCACAAATAATGATTTTTTAGATTTTTCGCCTACTATCGATTCGAAGGGGGTCTTTCTATATTACTCATCAATTCGAAAAGATACAAATAGCAATGGTTATCTTGATGAAAGAGATACCAGTTATCTAGTGATGCGGCATTTACAGACAGGAAAAGAACGAATTTTGTCATCTGGCGATGCTTCTTTTTTTGATATTCGGTCCTCAAATTTTAATGGTGGATCGATTCTTTTTTCAGCGCCTTATTTCAATTCAATTAACATCTATTTTATTCCTGAAAGTGGTTCTGTCCCGAGACAGGCAACCATTGCAGATCAATACCAATATACAAAAGTTATGTTCGAAAACCAAACACTCGATTCATATTTTTTAGGGTTGGACTCGATCGAACTATTTTTTTCAGAAGATCCCCTTTTCCCGATTTATTTTGCCCGAGCGAATGCATTAAAGTCAATTGCATTAGAAAAAAATGGTAAGTCAAAAGAAGCAAGAGCTATCCTTACGCAAATGGAGTCTAATCCACGGACACCGGATTCTATTTTTGGAATTGGCCTTGCACGTTTTTTGCTCGCTTCTCCAAAAAATCGAATCGAAACTCTAGCGAATTTTATTAAAATAAACGAATCGGCCAATGTTTCGAAAGATACATTACCTGCACTTTCGCATATCTTAATTGACGAATATGAAGTTTCAAAATTAAATCAGAAGGCACTCGAGCTTCTCGTCAAACTAAATGATGCTTATCCTGGTTACCATCAGATTGGGGAAATGAGAAGAAGATTAGGGGGATATGAATTTAATAAAGACTCACAAACTCTTACACCCATCTATCTAGATATTTTTCAATCCTGGGAGGCAGAGAAGATTCGATTTATCCAACAATCGAATGTCTTATTTTCTGCAGATATAAGCAGGGATCTTCGATTTGCTTCCGAAGATTTGATTGCCAAGATTGAAAGTAATCGAACTCCAGAAGAATCCATTGTTCACCTAGATCAACTTTTGCTATCGCCAAACAATCAAAAAAATGAATTGTACATTTATCTTTTGAAGTATTTAAAAGCAAAAGCTCTTACTGAGCAAAGAAAATTTCAAGAATCCAATACATTATTAGATTCAATTATTCCTATTCCAAATAATATAGATTTGGAGCCTGCAGGTAAAACATCTATCTTTCAAATGCCGCAGTTTATCGCTGCATATAAGAACCCAATCATGTTACGTGCAAATTTGCTAAAGTATCGGAATGAAAAGTCACTTGGCAATACATCAGATGCACTTCGGAATATGAAAATTTATTTAGAGTTTTATGATCCAATATTGGGTGTTGATCTTAAAGTTGAAGAAATCCAGAATGCATTTTATTATTTTGAAAACAAAGCCTTAGAGTTTGAAAGAATTGGAAATTTACTTCAATCATCGTTTCATTATTTTTTCAACAATCAAAACATGTTCTTGGTCAAAACGAAGAATCTATACTTAGAAACACTCTACAAAGAATATGCTGTTTACTACCAAAGGAAGATGGTAGATACCATATTTGATTATGGCAAAAAGTTAAGAGAGGAAGAGGAAAGGGCAATCATCAATCAATTGAATATTTTGGGAAAAGATAAATTGAATGTGATCGGAAATATCACTGATGTTACTTCCATTGTTACTGATAACAAATATTTACGAAGTGTTGTTGACCTCAAGGATCTCGAAAAAATTGAAGTTCTCTCATCTGAAGCGCTTCAATGGACTGAGTTGTACTACAAACAAGCAGTTCCTCGTGCCAGGCCACATCTGGATTTAGCAACGCTTTACGGCTATGCGTATTTTTTGATAAACAAATATGTTATCTATGAATCCTATTACTATGCAACAGATACAATGACTGATGCCCGTAAAAAGGAAATATTAGAGAATTATAAGAAAGCCGAATGGGAATTGAAATGGATAATTTTTGCTGAACCAACTTATCATGACGCCTATCAGTTGTTGGGCTGGTTATATCAATATATTGATTTAGTTAAATTAAGAAAATCCGATCCAAAGGCTGAAACCGACGAAGAGGTATATCTTTCACTATACAAACGATTTTTCCCAGAAAAGAACTTGGAAGCCAATGTTGAATTGTATACTCAAATTTTAGTCTTTTTGGGAGAGGAGCGAACCGATCCGAAAATAGTGTCAGACCTCAACTTGAACCTTGGGAACAATCATTTTTTATTGAATAACTATCCTAAGGCGAATGAAAGCTATGCGAATGTGGAAGCAGCCTCTAAGTTTTTACTTTCCAAGAGTCAATTTGAAAATTATCGTCAAGAGGCTGTTTACCATTATAATTATGGGAGAGCTCTCATTTACCAAGGAGAATATAAAAAAGCAATTGGACAGTTTGATCTATCGATAGGTCTGTATTTTAAAAATGAATATTACCAGGCTGTGAATGCAGAAGCTTCTGAGGCTTCGAAGGTGAATGTCGATCGATTAGCAAATGTAAGGTCAAAATTGGCATTATTGTTCTCTCTACGTGGTTTATCAGAATTAGAAAGTCAAAAGTTTGAAGAAGCGACCGCATCTTTCCAAACGGCAATAGCTTATAACAAGAATATTAACTTTGTAAATCCCATCAATTTATATAACTATTTAGCGATCGCATTTCAAAAAGCAGGTAGATTTCGTGACTCTTATCAAATGTTGTCTCTTGCAAAGAAGGAATATAAAGAATCAAGACCTTCTTTTTTATCTCGTTTAACGAACGTATCATTTTGGAATTTTGTTTTGCCGATAGACAAGAGAGTCATAGGTGAAGGAAGATTTCCTGGTGAATTTCCCGATGATTTTAAGTATTTATTGAGTTTGGGTGTTGGCATAGAAAATCATATCGAGCAAAGGGAATACGCCCTCGCGAAAAAAGAATTGGATCTTCGAAATGAGTTTATCATCGATAAATCTTTAGATCAGACGATTATGGGAGCAAGCATTCTTGCAAAGTCAAAGCAAATTGCAGCCCAAATTCATTATGAAAACTCGGAACAAGAATTGGCCCTAAATTCTTTTGAAGAACTAATAGTTTTTTTACAAAATGGAGATTTAAAAGATTCTAAACAGACAACATTTGTAAATTATGCGGCTTCTGTTTTTGCTTACGTAGAGGCGAATTACAAGGATGAAGTAACATCCTTGAATAAGTTAACGAAGTTGAGTAAGGAATTGGACACCTGGAAAACAAATGCGATATCAGCTTGTGAAGGTGAATTTTGTGAATTGAATTTTAGAAAATCAAATGTGCGTTATGATATTTTGAAAGGTATTTCAGAATATTACATTGGAATGTTAAATGTAGGTGAGACTCGCATTGCGCACTTGGCAGAGGCAGCCGAAAGATTAGAAAATCCGGGGGAAGTTGAACCTCGAGAGGTTGGTCTTTCAACGGATCCGCTGAGACGCAAAGAAAGGATTCGTCTACTTCATAATCTTAGTTCGATTTATATTGCATTGAATGATGAAGGCCTGGTACAGAAGAAATTAAAAGAAGCCGCAGAGTTGGCTTTCGAATTTCGTTTAGATGAAGAATTGTTTTTAAACGGCATATTAAAGCTAGAAATACTTTTGCCTAAATTACAACGAAAAGAGACAGATGCGTTAACTCAAGCCAAAGTAGTTACAAATGAGTTAATGTTAGCTTGGATTCAAAAACCTGAAATACGTTTATTTGCAAAGTCTTTGCACTTGGATCGATTTTTTCAATTCGTGGGTGAGTTCTATCTAATTTCCAAAGATTATGAACGCTTTGTTCAATTATGGGAAGAAAGAAGAAAGGTAATTTTATTTCGTCAAGCGATGGGTTCACAATTTGAATTTGAAGATTCCAAATTAAATTTGGCCTATTCTGATTTAAATCTATGGATCAAAAAATATAAAAAATTAAAATCAACTTTCGAGGATATGATACAAAAGAGAGAGAATACCTCTTCGATTTTAAAAGCAAAAGAAAAAGAAATGATAAGGTTTCAATCTTTATTGGACAAACTTCGAAATGAAAGCGGAGATCGATCCAATTTTTTTGATCCTTATCATCGAAGTATCACTTCGTTTAAGGAAGGTTGGGTTGGAGTTTATAAAAGCACTAGTTCAAGTCATGTCTTATATTATCAATTTGGTAAACTGAATCTAACGACTTGTGAACAACAAACCTTCGAAGAATCATGTCTTCCTGATTTAAAGAATGAATCTATATTTTTGCAAAGTTTAGGTGTGAATTTCAATCTAGAAGATGCAAAATTATGGAACACCCTGCTAAAAGGAAAAGGTAAGCAGATAAGTTTTATTTTTGATAGGTCTCATTTGAATTTATATCCGGAGAAAAATGAACGAAACTGGAAATGGTCTGCATTGATTTCAGACAATTTGCAAAAGAGGGATTCGTTGACCATTCGCCAAGTGAGTGGATTAAATCTAGGACCTTTGATTTATGATACAGACGTTCTAATTTCAAATAAATTACGAAAATTTAATGGAAGTTTGTTTGGCGATCCAATTTCTGAAATTTTACCATTACGTGAGATTTTTACAAACTCAGGATCTGAAATTTCTATGGTTGGAATTCGATTAGATTCGTTAAAGACCATTTCGGATTGGAATCGATTTGGAAATCTTTATGATGTGTTAAGATCCCAACGCATCCAAAATTTAGTCGGGTTTTCCAATGAAAACGAAGAAGGCGAACTTCTTTCGGGCCATCCAAATCTGAAACGATTGTCCTCAAATTCGAATGTCTTGCTGTTGGGGAATTGGGATAATCGAAAAACTGTAATTGATCAATCAAAAAAAGTAAGTGATCTGATTGCCAAAGGATTTGAAGCCGAAAAAAATAAAGACTTCTTGTTGGCATATAATTATTATTATACGGCATCGACACTTTTGGAAAACGAAAGTTTAGACTTACCTGAACTTGAGCTTAGGCTTGCTCGTTTGAAGGTAGAGCTATTCCCGACAGCCTCAAAGGCTCAGTTTTATGAGCCTTTAATTCAAAAGTATAAAAACACTCAATTTGGAGACCGAATTCAATACGACTATTATGTTAGTTGTTATTCGGGAAAAGTATTTAAGGATTGTTCGAAATTAAGAGAATTTTGGACAAGCGAGAATTCTGAGTTGTATTCAAAAGCAACTTCCTTTTATAAGAATTTAAGATTTGGGAAAGTTGCTAGTTTAAGTGAGTTGGATAACGCGCGAGCGATAGTGGAAAAAGATGAAGACCCATTCTTGCAGGCATATAGATTGGGAACTTTATATATTCAGAATTATATGTTTCCCGAGGCCGAAAAAGAATTAAATAAATCGCGTTCATTTGCAAAGACATCGAAAGAGAAGAATATCGTTAAAAATCGTGAGCTAGAAATTTTATTTCATACGGGTTTTTTATATGGCGATTCAGGTATTTTCTTAACCAGTGCGACTTCAACATCTGCATATAGTTTTGGTTTCAGAAAACAATGGAAAGAGTATGATGAGAAGATTTATTCTAGAGAGTTCGTCAAATACGGATATGCTGATTCCATTTATGATCAATATAGAAAGAAATTATATGAAAGCTGGAAATTACAACAAAACAATGGATATTTTGATCCACTTGTGTTGACTCCTGAATTTTTAACTACTGGAGATTCTGTCTTAGGCAAACTTTCGCATTTGAACCGTACGCTGATGTTTTCTTTACTCAATCAATCGACAGATCTTCAGAAAAAATCAGAAGTAACATCGTTAATTGATTTGCTCATCGAAGAGGAAGAATTAGAGAAAAGACAGATGCGGATTTTGGTTTTTTTATTGCTCCACGCTGAAAGACTATATCTGCGTGGTGATTTGGAAGCGGCTGACAAATGCCTCAATGACTTTGAATCGAGATATGAAAAAGTTGGATTTGGAAATAAGTTTATCGATGATAGATATGTCCATTTGAAGTATCGTATTGCTTACACTTTTGGACGTGAAATTCCCGCCAACATACGTATCTCTAATCGATTTGCGAATATATATCCAATGGTTCTATCATCTAGCCCAGATAAATATTTGAATCTGCTTTCGCAGGCAATACAATCAAATAGGAATGAACTTTTGAGTCCCGACGTAAGCCTCGATTTAAATTTTTTAATTTTACATATGCTCAATCAAGCTTTGATAAAGAACTCATCAGAAGCTTTTTTTGACATCGCATTAGTTCGAGATCAAATTGATTCACTTAGTGATCGTTATATTGGTAAAAAAATCTATCTCCGGGATATACCAACATTGCAAGGTTATTCAGAGAAATTGAAAAAACTAATCCCGAAGGGAGGAGAGTTGAGTGCGATTTTGGATGCCGGCAAAAAGACATACCTCCTTTCCTTTTCGAAAGACAAATCATCGGGACGAGAGCTTTTTTCTGACAATAAGGAAATAAGTCGAGAGATTCTGCGATATTTAGCGGCAACTGGAATTGGCAGCTCAGAGACACTCTTGAGAGATTCGATTTCGGATCGTTATCGAAATGCGATTCGTTTGTCTAAGGCAAAACGTCATTTTGTTTATTTACCAGGTTTACATGCCAAAGTTCCGGTTGTATTCCCCGATACGGAAGTCTATTTTGTTGGCTCTATTAAAAGTTTAGTAGAAAATCCAACAATTAAATCCTCAAATCTACGACTTGTTAGTGGGACTCCCGAGATGATTACTCACTCTTCCGAAATTAGTGCCGACGACAGAATTTTTAAAAACCTAATGGAGTGGGAAGTAAGTGGTAAAAACACAATTCCTAACATGTCAATTGATTTTACGAAAATACAATGGAATGAATTGAATTATGTAGAAATGGCAGGCAATCCAATTGGTAGTTTAAATATTCAAAACAAAAAAGATTTTACTTTTTTTGCGAACAATTCATTGGGCGAAAGGACTTTTTATTCAAATGATTATATGCAGACTTGTTATTATTTGAGTGAAAAAATAAAAGGTGTCTTTGTTTTACAAAATGGTATCCAAGCAGGGCCACATAATGTTCGATATGCTAAAACTTTGTTTGCTGAATCAAATTCACCTAAACCAATGTTTGTGAGAGCTGAAGAATCAAAGGAATCAGCAAGAAACGAAAGTTCGGGTGATAGATTTTGGACAGGTTTCCGTTTATTTACATCTTCCTTTATAACAGAAGATTAGTTTTCTAAAAAAACTTTTCTCTCTTCGTCCGAAAGTTCAAATAACTTTCTTATTTCGTGATGAAATTGGGAGAAGTCTTCGTTTACACGAAGGAATATTTTTTCAAAACCCTTTGAGCCTGAGTGGTAACGTAACGCGCCTAAAAAGTCTTCGTTGTTCCATTCTTTCTTTCGAAACTCTTCTATTTTTTCAGATGGAACGAATTTAAGTCGGATTACTTCCTCTTTAAATTCCGCAATCGTTGCTATTTTTAATTTTAATTTTTCTTCTTTTGATTTTTCAGATAAATAGATTGAATCCAAGGATTGAGCATAACGTTTTAAAAGTTCGATTGTTTGGCGTCGAAAGTTTGAATCTTTTTTTGACTCTGCAAGCGAGAGACTGGATGTGCCTTCTTGGAGTAAGAAGTATTTTTCCATACCTTTTTCTTCTATGAAGCTTGCATAGGATTCATTTAAATCGCTATCACCAGGTAAGTAGGCAGTAGCATGAGCTAATTCATGAAAGACGAGCCCTACGAGTCGATAATCTTTCCATTTGAGCTGTGGAGAAAGAACCGGATCTGAAAACCATCCCAAAGTGGAGTATCCGCCGATCGTTCTAATACGAGTGTCCAGACCGTCTTTTTTTAGCTCTGCTTCCAATTCTTTTGCAAGACGTTCGTCAAAGAATCCTTTGTAAGGTACTGTTCCCGCAATGGGAAACCACCAAGTGTAAGAGGTAAAGGAAAGAGGTTCCGATGCACTTACATTCCATCCTATTTCATCACGATCCAATTGTGTGAAGTAAAGAAATCCACCTTTCGGGTTTAATCCTAGTTCGGTGATTGCAAACTCGCGGGCTTCTTGAATTAAGTGTAATTTACGAAGTGACGCTTCATCCAATTTTTTCTCTAAAATGATTTCATCTATTTTTTGGCGATTCAAGAGGATCTTGCCTTGTTCTGAACCTACATGTAAAAGGTATGGAATACACCCAAAAAAGGAAAAGACTAGGTAGAGTGGAGAAAGGAATAGAGTCAGCTTTTTGATTCGACACAAGGAACGAAAGGGCAAGTATGGTGGTGGAAACTGCATTCTATGGAAAGAAAATATACGATTCCGACAGTCGTCTACCTTAACTTCGGCCTCCTATTTTTTCTTTTGTTTATACTATTTTTTCCAGAGATACGGTCATCCGTATCAACTCTGTTCGCTACACCCAAACCTATTTCTGCAAGCAAACAAAATCATGCCATCCAACTCCAATCCAGCTTTCGAAATGTTTACCGTGTAGCCCAAGAGTTTGTAGTTTCGATACGCACAAAGAAGACAGAAATGATCTTTCATCCATATGCGTTTGGCGGCACGAAAGATGAACGTATTTCCTCTTTAGGAAGTGGTTTTGTAATCGATGAACGAGGGTTTGTTGTTACTAATTATCATGTCATCAAAGATGCAGAGATCATCGAAATCATCATGCCTGACGGTCGCATTTTTCCAGCACGATATATCGGAAGTCACGAACGTGCTGATATTGCCTTGTTAAAGATTCCGAGCGATGATCGTTTCGTACCTGCATTTTTTGGAAATTCAGATGAGATCGAAGTAGGAGATTGGGCGATTGCCGTAGGTTCTCCCTATGGATTGGAAAAGACCTTTACCGTAGGTGTGGTCTCCACTAAGTCACGGGAAGACCTAGACGAAACTGGCCAAACTCACATACAAACCGACACGGCGATCAATCCAGGTTCCAGTGGCGGCCCTTTATTGAATATTTACGGAGAAGTTGTTGGTATCAATCGAATGATTCGATCTAGCAGTGGAGCCAGTGCCGGGATCGGATTTGCCATACCTATCAATTATGCAAAGAAAGTCCTACGTCAAATCGAACAGAATGTAGGTCAAAATATTCGACCTGCTACACTTGGTGTAATGGCGACGATCCCTCTCCCGGACCATCGAAAGTCACTTGCGATTCCAAAAGAATCGATTGGTGTGCTCGTCTATGATATTGAGCCATCTTCTTCTGCAGAAAAGGGAGGCCTACGTAGGTATGATTTTATCCAGTATGCAAACGGGATGGCAGTAAGGAATATCAATGATTTACGTGAGCAGGTTGGTTTGGTCGGTCTTGGTGGAGTCTTACGGTTGAAGATTATACGGGAGGCACAAGACTTGGAATTATCCATCCCTCTTGTGGAGATCGCTTACCCAAAGGGCAAATAAGCTTAGAATCATTATGAGAAGAAATATAGTCCATTCAGGTGCAGATGCGCTAATTTATGAAATCCGTCAGATCGTTGGCGTAGCCAAAAAGATTGAATCCCTCGGTATCAAAATTACTTGGGAAAATATCGGAGATCCCATCCAGAAGGGAGAATCCATTCCAGCATGGATGAAATCCATCGTACAAGAGTTAGTCAACGAGAATAAATCCTGGGCTTATACGGCTACTCAAGGTGATGAAGTGACTCGCAAGTTTCTGAGCGAACGCGTGAATGAACGTGGTGGAGCTCAAATTTCCGCTGATGATATCTTATTTTTCAATGGGTTAGGTGATGCGGTTGCAAAAATTTTTGGATTTATGCGAAGAGAAGCTCGGATCCTTGGGCCTTCCCCTGCATACTCCACTCTTTCCTCCGCTGAAGCCGCACATTCAGGCTATGAACATCTTACTTATGATTTGAACCCAGATAATGATTGGATGCCTGACCTGGAAGATATAGAAAACAAGATCAAATACAACGATTCTATTGCTGGTATACTTCTGATCAATCCAGACAATCCGACTGGGGCAGTGTATTCAAAAGATGTTATGCGAGAAATCGTAAAAATATGTGAGAAATATGACATCATTCTAATATGTGATGAAACATATGCTCATGTAAATTATTCTGAATGGGGATCTGTTCATTTATCCGAGGTGATTGGAGATAAGGTTTGTGGGTTTGCCCTCAGATCGATCTCCAAAGAGTTCCCATGGCCTGGTGCGAGATGTGGGTGGCTCGAAATATTCAATCGTAAGAATGATCCTGTTTTCGAACGTTATATCAAATCATTACTTGATGCAAAAATGTTAGAAGTTTGTTCAACGACACTCCCTCAGCTTTCCATTCCGAGGGTCTACTCACATGCAAACTTTCTTCCACATTTAAAAGAACGTAACGACAAATTTAAAAAGAGAGCTCACCTTGCAACGAAGGCATTTGAAGGTATACAAGGAGTCAAAGTCATCGAACCTAAGGGTGCATTTTATCTAACTGTTTTGTTTGATAACGGTGCATTGAAAGATACGATGACTTTACCTATTTCAAATCCTGAAGTAAAAAGTTTTGTTGAACCTCTTTTGGCAAAGGCGGCATTGGACCGACGATTTGTTCTTCATTTGCTTGCTTCCACTGGTATATGTGTCGTCCCGCTTAGCTCCTTTTGTTGCACACGCAATGGTTTCCGAGTTACATTATTGGAAGAAGATCCTGTAAAATTTGAATGGATTTTTAAAACCTTAGCAGATTCGATCAAAACATATTTAGGCTCCTGACTTTTTGTGTTAGCTGGCATGCCTCGGATAGGTTTATTTGATTCTGGTTTGGGTGGATTGTCAGTTTTGAAAACGTTGTGGCTAGAATCACAAGGAACACACTTTATTTACTTTGCAGATCTAAAAAACGGACCTTATGGAAGTTTGACAAAGGATGATGTTGTGAAACTTTCTGTTTCAGCTTTTGAACTTTTATTATCAAAAAAATCAGATGCGGTCGTATTTGCATGTAATACGGCAACGTCTGCCGCGGCTCAATTTTTACGTGAAACACATGCCATTCCTATTTTTGGAATGGAGCCTGCAGTTAAACCTGCGACTGAACAAAATCCTGGATTACCGATCGCTATTTTTGCAACTGAGCTCACACTAAAAGAAGATAAATTCAAAAATTTAATCGAACAAGTGGGATTGCAAAATAGTTTTTTACCCGTGCCTTGCGAAGGGCTCGCTAAATTGATCGATTCAGGTGAGTGGGATGCCGCTTGGCATTTTCTAAAAACAAGGATAGACTCTGTTATTTCCAAAACTAACATTATCGTGTTAGGATGCACACACTATGTTTTTCTTAAAGATCGCATTACTCAAAATTATCCAAATGTAAAAGTATACGATGGAAATTTAGGTACTTCCTTACATATTAAAAATAAGGTAAATCTTCCAGAAACAGGAAACAATTCTTTGGATATCATCCTCAATACGGAAAATCCAGAATATGTAAAGTTGACAGAGTCAATCGTTTCGACCTTTACAAACTCTTTTACTATTTCTTTGAATCAATGAAAGGATCAAGATCATGGCTGAAAACATAAATGCTTCGTATAAGTCGGCAGGCGTAGACACGGAAAAAGGACAAGAGTTTGTCAAACGTATCAAAGAGAATGTTGCAACGACACACTCAAAAAATGTGTTGGGCGGTCTAGGGGGATTTGCCGCCTGTTATGATGTTAGTTTTTTGAAAGAGTATCGCCAACCCATCTTACTTTCTGGAACGGATGGAGTTGGGACAAAACTAGAAATTGCTAGATTACTTGACAAACATGATACGATCGGCATTGATCTCGTTGCCATGTGTGTAAATGATATATTGGTAAATGGTGGCAAATCACTATTTTTTCAGGATTATATCGCATGCGGAAAGTTAAATGTTCAAAAAATGGAACAGATTGTTTCTGGTATTGTGGAGGGATGCAAACAAGCAGATTGTTCTCTTGTAGGTGGAGAAACTGCTGAGCACCCAGGTGTCATGCGCGAAGATGAATATGACTTGGCTGGATTTGTCGTCGGAGTCGTAGAAAAGGATCAGATGATCGATGGAAGCGGCATTCAGTTGGGTGATAGAATCATTGGCTTAAAATCGTCCGGCCTGCATAGCAATGGCTTTTCTCTAATTCGCAAATTATTGCTCGTGGATGGAAAACTTCCCAGCTCAGGCATAGAATTTATACAAAATCATGTTTTTGTTCCCACTCGAATTTATGTAAAGTCGATCCTTGCTCTTCTAGAGAATCATAAAGTCAAAGGTATGGTTCATATCACAGGAGGTGGGTATCATGAAAATATTCCCCGAGTATTGCCTAAGGGTATGGGAGCAAAAATAGTAACCAATAGGATCCCAGTATTGGAGGTTTACTCCAAATTGCAAAAAGACTATAAACTTGATAAAGAAGATATGTATTCTACCTTCAATATGGGAGTTGGCTTTGTGTTAGTTGTAGCTGATAAGGATATGGACTCTATCATCCAAGCTTTGAATGGATTGGGCGAAGATGCGTTTCATTTGGGTGATGTAACGGATTCTGGTAAAATTCAAATCGTTTAAAAAGAGTTTTTTTGATTTTTACTTTGTTTTTGTATAGGGACTTAACGTTCGATTAGATGGGGTCAACAGGATGTAAAGGTTCTTGGATCGTTAACTTAATGTAAACGATCCATTGACCTTAAAATATAAATCTAATCTTTGATGCCAAAAATTTTGTTGAAGTAAAGTTTTTGAGATTTGCCTTCGCTTCTTATAATTCCATTTTCAAAAATCTTTTTAGATTCGTTGCCTTTGATTGCGAGCACTTCGTAAGGTTTCCCCTGCAAAACTATATGGACAAAAGATGCATAGGCTTCAGAGAAACTATCGTCAGCATTTGTCGCGGCATACAAAGTTACAAAAGGTGTATCTTCTAACTCTTCGTATAGTGACAGACCACTTTCTCCAAACGGAATCTTTGACTTTGAATAAAATTTGATTTTGTTGCGATCTTTAATGTCTTGATCGTGTTCGGATTGTATCTCACTAATCCAAAAATCTTTGAAATATGGGAATGTTCTAAAATCTCTTTTCGGTAAACTGAAGTCAGGTGCGTGTTTTTCAACTGTTGCAAGTATGTGACCGAACTCGTGTAAAAGAATAAATGCAAGAGCATTCGCCTTATTATTGTCTTCTGGCTTTTCTAATATCACTTTTAAATCTTCGTTACCAGAAAAGGAAAAAACAGTCTTTTCTTTAGCAGTCGCCCATTCATTTGCATTTTGAGAAAGCAGATCTGTATCGATAAATACAATGCCACCAATAGGGTCTTGATTGTAGCGAATAATTCCTGTTAATCCTGATGAGCCTAGGTTCTTTACGAAGTAGATAGAAAATAAATACTGGTTGAACTGCTCATTGACTTTGTCTGGAAATGACTTACGAATGGAAGTTAATAAGTTTGAGAATTCTCCTTCAATGGGAGATGCAACAGGTATTTCTTCAATGCCATCGATCTTGTTGAGTGCAATGAGTGTTTCCAATCGAGTTTGATCTAATGTGCGTGAACGTGTATCCCATGATTCACCGAGTGGAAAATTTAGAGATCGTCTCTGTAAACCTGGGTCACTCAAGCTCCAACCAGCATATGGATTGGTTGGGAAAACGGGAGGGTTGGGTCTGCAGTTGACAATCAACAGGGCAAGCAAAACTAGGATGAATAAAGGCGAAAAGAATTTTCTCATGTATCTTTCTCTGATCAGAGTCTACAGTAAATCCTACCACAAAATTGCAATCTTTGGATTTTATTTTTTAGTTTTTTTCTCCGTTTTTGCAGAATCAAATCCATGGAATCGGCTTCCCAATGTACGAGTGCTTTCCCGTAAGGATGTGAGCCATATTGTCTTAGAAGCGAGACCAGACCACTTTCGAGTCACCCTTCTTGTCGCAGAAAGGCATCCTTACAATTTTAAATCTACATCTTTCCCCTTTTTCTTTCGCTTCGAAAATGAAAGTCAGGCAATGGATATGGCAAAAAAATTGGATAAGTACCTGGATTCCGGAAAATCAATGACCATCTCACTTTCTGGATCGGAAATCGAGCACGTACTTTGGGGAGAGCCCTAATGCCGAAGATTGAGCTTCCTTCCATCCTGATCGATCTCTTTCATAGAAATGGACGATTGGAAGTGGATATCGTTGAAATCGTTAAAGATGGTTACGATCGAGAGTTCATTTCGTATTCATTTATCCTTCATTTTTTCTTTTACTTTTTACTTCTGCTTCCTCCTTTCTTTTTGATAGCTGCTAATGTATTGCCATTTCTCATGGGGATTACACTTGCAAGATTGACGCTTTTGCTTCAGAATTATAAAAAGTCGGATAACTTTCGATATGTGATATATATGTCAGGGTTTGTTGCAGATGGATTTTTTTATGCAAGTATCGCGTTCACCGTTGCGCATTTGCCCACAGTTGAAAATTTCTATCTTAGCAATGCGTACTTAATGGTTTGTAGCATTTTGATTTTACTGAATAGCATAAGACTTGATCGATTTTCATGTTTGATTGCCGCATCTTACTTCATTTTCTTCCATATCGTTTATCAGCATTTTATGCCTTCGATTTTGATTGAGCAAACCAGTCTCTTTTCTCGATCATTTCCCATTTTGACTTTTATAGGTGCAGGTTTTCTCGGTAGCGCCTTTACGATGAACAAAAGGAAGAGTATTGTTGCTCTATACAAATTGTCTGAAGAACGAAGGTTTATCCAACAAGAATTGGAACTAGCAAAGCGAGTCCAAGATGCGTTGTTCCCCAAAGACACCAAAATTCCTGGGCTAAAATTTAAATACTATAGATCAAATCCAAATTTAATTGGCGGCGACTTTTTTGATTTTGTTCAATTGCGAGAAGGTAACGTAGGAGTTTTCCTCGGAGATGTTGCCGGTCATGGGATATCATCTGCGATGGTTGCATCCATTATGAAAGTTATGGTCTCAACGATCCCTTATCGACTTAAACTATCGCCTGCTAAATTATTGGATTATATGGACGAGAGATTGTATTTTGATCTCAACAAATATCATGCTTCGGCCGTTTATCTTTATTTTGATTTTTTTTCAAACTTCATGCGCATTGCAAACGCCGGTCATCCATATATGATTCATTGTCCAAAAAACAAAGAATTCTATGAAATTGAAACAGAAGGTGCGATTTTAGGGTTTAATATTCGTACTCCGATTGCGACAGAACAGGTTGTTTCTTTTGCACCTGGTGACCGATTTGTAATTTACACAGACGGCATCATAGAATCTGTAACTGCTTCCAATGAGGAATTAGGTTCCGTCGGTTTTCTTGAGATTTTGAATGCACACAGAAGCCTGACTCAATTGGAAGATTTACAGGAATCCATACTATCCGATCTTCGAACAAGACACGGAATCCAAACTTTTTCAGATGACACAATGTTTTTATTATTAGAAGTAGATGAATATATGGAGAAATCAAATTGAGCTTTATTGACATTCAAAGAAAAACAAATTACGCCATTCTCACGATCAAACGTCCAGAAGCATTGAATGCACTAAATGACCAAGTAATTCGTGATATCGGACATGCCGTCGATATCTTGGAATCAGAGCCGGCGATTCGTGCCTTTATCTTAACGGGAGAAGGCAAAGCTTTTGTCGCTGGCGCTGACATTGCAAAAATGCAATCATTCAATGAAAAAGAAGGACGAGATTTTTCGGAATTAGGTCAAAACGTATTTAGAAAATTAGAATTATCTAAATTAGTTTCTATAGCCGCAATCAATGGTTTTTCCCTCGGTGGAGGATTGGAGCTCGCTCTCGCATGTGACATTCGATTTGCGTCAAATAATGCAAAGCTTGGTTTACCTGAAGTTTCTTTAGGATTGTTACCAGGGTTTGGCGGATCTCAAAGATTGCCTAGAATCATTGGAGTAGGAAGGGCAAGTGAACTTATTTTTTCTGGTGATATGATATCAGCGGAGGAAGGTTTTCGTTTGGGTATCCTCAACCGTGTCACAACGCCGGAAGACTTAATTGCAGAGTCGGAAAAATTGATACAAACGATACTTAGCCGAGGTCCGAATGCGATTCGTGCGGCAAAAATGGCGATTCGCCAAGGTATCGAAACTAGTTTAGATCGAGGTTTGGACTGGGAAAGGCAACTTTTCGGTGGGCGATTTGCGGATGGGGAGACAAAAGAAGGACTTTCTGCGTTTCTTCAAAAAAGAAAACCAGTTTTCGGAAACTAATCTATGTTACTGAGATTGTTTGTTTTTTTTATTCTTTTCGTCTTTGAGTCATGCCAACCAGCTGACTCTTACCCGACGCAGATGGAGACTGTCTTCGCCTCGCTTGGTGACAAGGCGATCCGACTGGAAGTCGCAAACAATCCATCTACAAGAGCCGTTGGTTTGATGCACCGAACAGAAATGAGCGATGACCAAGGTATGTTATTTGTTTTCCCAAGATCCGAACCGCTTTCGTTTTGGATGAAAAATACGCTCATTCCCCTTTCTCTTGGATATTTTGATGGGGAGTTGAAACTGTTGGAAACTCATGATATGAAACCAAACCAGACGAATGAAGTGTATAACTCCCAAAAGCCTGCAAAATATGCTCTCGAAGTCAATGTAGGTTGGTTCAAAAAGAATAAGATCGCAATTGGAACCTATCTCATCCTAGATCGAAAAATTTCTGCAAGGGATTAGCAGATTTCTATTCTTTTTACTTGAATCTTCGCAGGGTAGGCGATAGTATTTTGATCCATGATCCTCGAAAAATCGCGCCTACTCACACTGCTCTCTGAAGAACAAAAAGCCGACTTAAGTTCACTAGAAAAACAGTTTTCACATCATTTAGAATACACGATTGGCAAAAATAAATACACTGTCAAAAACGAAGATATCTATAAGGCTCTAGGTCATACCATTCGCGATTTTCTTATCGACCGTCTCAACATAACCAATGAGAGATACCGAGGAGAGGATCCAAAACAAATATATTATTTTTCATTGGAATTTTTGATGGGACGCACTCTTTTAAATGCTCTCATTAATCTTGGATTGTACGATGTCGTTAAACAGATGATTGATGGTTTTGGATTCCAGCTTGAAGAAGTATTGGAATTCGAAATGGATGCAGGTTTAGGTAATGGTGGTTTGGGTAGACTTGCCGCTTGTTTTTTAGATTCTATGGCAACTCTCAATATACCAGGATTTGGTTATGGTATACGATATGATTACGGAATTTTCAATCAAATCATTGCCAATGGATCTCAAGTTGAATTGCCTGATCATTGGGATGCTGACGGTGTTCCGTATGAGGTGATTCGAGGAGATGTAACTCATTCTGTTGGTTTTTATGGATATACGGAAACACGGATTTCTGGCAAAGGCAAAACAGAACACTACTGGGTGCCAGCAGAAACAGTCCTTGCATCTGCGCATGATTGTCCCATTCCCGGATTTAACACGAGTACGGTTAATTATTTGAGATTATGGACTGCAAAGTCTTCCGAAGAATTTAACTTAGATTATTTCAATCACGGTGACTATATGAAAGCCGTGCAAGATAAATCGATCTCAGAAAATATTTCTAAAGTGTTATATCCAAACGATACCACCGAACAAGGGAAAATTCTCCGATTGAAGCAACAATACTTTATGGTATGTGCATCTCTTCAAGATATTTTGATTCACCATCGTTTGACTCATGCATCTCTTGAATATCTGGGGGAAAAGGTCGCCATCCAGTTGAATGATACGCATCCAAGTATTGGCATTGCAGAGCTTATGCGCATTCTTCTAGACCAAGAAGATTGGGAATGGGACAAGGCTTGGCAAATGACGACTCGGATTTTCGCATATACAAACCATACAGTTTTGCCAGAGGCATTAGAGCGATGGAAGGTTAGTCTCTTTGAAATGCTCCTTCCTAGACATCTTGAGATCATTTATGAAATTAATTTCCGATTCCTAAATGAGGTTCGTAAATCGGGCAAACTAACTGAGGCAGAGATCAGTGAAGTCAGCATCATCGAAGAGGGTGCAGATAAAAGAATCCGAATGGCAAATCTAGCCGTTATTGGCTCACATAAAGTGAATGGTGTTGCTGCCCTGCATTCAGATTTGATTGTAAAAACAATTTTTAAATCATTCTACAAAATTTTTCCAGAAAAATTTACAAACAAAACAAATGGGATTACACCAAGAAGATGGTTGATTCAATCAAATCCTAGCTTAACAGCTCTGATCGCAAAACGAATTGGAGATGGATTTGCTACCGATTTATATAAACTCAGAGACTTAGAAAAGTTTGCTGATGATTCTGATTTTAAAAATGATTTTGCTAAAGTTAAGCAAACAAATAAAGATCAATTGGCAAAACTCATCAAAAGCGAAACAGGCATTTCAATCAATCCGCTATCAATGATCGACGTACAAGTGAAACGATTTCACGAATACAAACGACAATTGCTAAACATCCTTCAGGTAATTGCATTGTATAGAAGGATCAAAGAAAATCCAAATCGTAATATAACGCCACGGACGGTGATATTTGGTGGTAAAGCCGCACCAGGTTATTTTATGGCAAAATTGATCATAAAGTTGATCAATAATGTTGCCACGGTGGTCAATCATGATGCGGATGTTGATGGTAGACTCAAAGTAGTGTTTCTTCCAAACTATCGTGTTTCACTCGCTGAGCGAATCATTCCTGGAACAAATGTTTCTGAGCAAATCTCAACTGCTGGTACCGAGGCTTCTGGTACGAGCAATATGAAGTTTATGCTAAACGGCGCATTGACAGTAGGGACACTTGATGGTGCAAATGTCGAAATGTTAGAAGAAGTTGGGGCAGAAAATATTTATATCTTTGGATTGAAGACAGATGAAGTTTTTGATTTGAAGCATAAAGGATACGACTCTCGCACCTACATTGAAGCGAACGAAGAATTGAAGCGTATTCTCATTATGATTCGAGAGAATTATTTTTCGCCAAATGAACATGGGATATTTACTCCTATCCATGATACTTTAGTATATAACGATAGTTATCTATTATGTGCCGATTTTACAGACTATGATCGTATGCAAGCACGAATTGCAGAAGATTATCTCAATCAAGATGTATGGAATCGAAAAGCCATTATGAACGTTGCGCGATCGGGGAAATTTTCTACAGATCGAACGATCCGTGAATATGCCACGGATATTTGGAATGTGCCGATTTTGCCAACGCTTGCACCTAAAACTCGGTATTCTTTTGATGAAAAGTAAATCGACTCCTGGAAGAATGGCTAACATCAAGGGAGAAGGAGCTCAGAATGAGTAAAGGTTATATCATTTGTGTCGATGATGAAGTATCGGTATTAGAAACTCTGGCAGAGCAGCTAATTGCCCGTTTTGGAGATTCCCATTCTGTCGAAACAGCCGGAAGCGCAGAAGAAGCATTGGCTTTGATCGACGAGATCCAGTCTGGCAATGATATCGTCGAATTGATCGTTTCCGACCAGGTGATGCCTGGGATGAAGGGAGATAAGTTTTTGGAACAAGTCCACCAGAAGCTTCCAGATGCGATTAAAATTCTGCTTACTGGACAAGCAGGACTCGATTCTGCCATCTATGCGGTCAATCACGGGGGCTTAAGTCGGTATGTCGAAAAACCTTGGAACATCGAAGAACTCTCGAGAGATATCAGCGACCTACTTGAAAAGTTTAGACAAAATCTTGAAAACCAGCACCTCATCCAAGCTCTCAATCGGCGCATCATGGAATTGGAAGGGAAGGGTTAATTTTTACTCAATCCTTCTTTCGTTTCTCTTCCTGTTTTTAAACCATTCAGCCTTACACTCTGAAACTTCGCCTACAGAAGTTTCAGATACTAATCCAAAACCTTCGGTAACAGATGTTAAACCAGCGAAAGTATCCAAAGGAAAACCCAAAGAGCTCACACAAGAACAAATAGACAAAAAGAAAGAAGTACTTTCCAAGGTACTTCGTTACGGAACATCACAAGAACGCAAACAAGCTTTATTTGAATTGTTAGGTTTTCCAAAAGAACATGCAAAAGATTTGTATACGTATCTTGGCGAAATGATCAAAACGGAAAAAGATCTTGGAATGAAAGTGGTTATCCTTCGAACCATTGCGGAGCTTGGTCTTGTTGAATACAAAGATTCAGTAATTCTACTTTTTGATGATGCAAATGAAGACGTTTCTAAGCAGGCAGTGACGACGGCCAAAAAGTTAAAGCTGCCAGAAGCCGTTGGTCCGCTGATTGAAAAGTTAAAAAAAGAAGATTTTACAAAAAATTCAAATGCAGTCACTCTTTATGTAAATGCCCTTTCCGATCTACCCAACGGAAAAGATGCGTCTCCTTTTTTACAATCCAAGTTTAAGGAAAAATTCAATAACTCGGACATGCGAGCACAAATTGCTCTCTACTTTGGATCAGTGGCGGACGCGGACGCAGATGCTATGTTACAAGATGTTGCCTTCGATGATTCTACACCGACAACACTTAGATGTTATTCGATCAACGCTCTCGGAAAGATAAAATCTATCTCTGCAAAACCAAAACTATTTGAACTATTAGATTCATTGAAAAAAACTGCTGGCAAGTTAGATGGAAAAAAAGCGCAATCACTCAAAATTTATACAATTGGTGCACTAGTACTTTTGGGAGATAAGGAGATCATCCAAGAGTTAAACGAATTTGCACGAGATGACGATGCCATGGTAAGACTACGAGCGATTGAACACATGGGAAATATGAAAGATCCTGCCGCCCTAGAACTTCTTGAATACAAACGTGATCGAGATCCAAGTCCAAAAGTGCAGAAGGCGGCAAAAAAAGCTATTGATCAAATCCAAGGTAAAGAAGTAAAAACAGCTGACGAAGAACCGCAAGAGAATGTTGATAAAGATGTCACACCTGAAAACTAAAACTTTAGTTTCGCATACTTGTCTGTTTGTTCTTCTAAACATCACGGTAGGTTATTTATTTGCCCAATCCCAGACTTCATTGCCAAATACAAAAGAAAAGTATACTCACTCGATATCGCTGAATGAAAAGAGGATTGTCGAAGGAAAGTTAGAATTTAAAACTAAGGGTCAATTCCCACTAGAATGGAAGTTGTTTTTTAAAGCAAAGGAAGGGGACTTTGCCGTATTTTATGACTGGAATGGACATGAACTCCATTGTAAATACCGTCGCAATAAATTTGATCGAGATGGTGAAGAGTTTGCTAAGGACCTCATTCCTGGAAATCCTTACCGACTCAAAGGTGAGTGGATCGGTTTTTACTATTATCCGAAAGACGAAAGAGGCAAAAGGAAAGTATCTTTTGAAAAAAAATCCCTTCCGGCAGACAAAGAAGAGTTTGCAGACGTTCAGTCCATACCTTTATTTAAATTATTAGAATATAAAGAAATTTTCTCAGACGAACTACTTTATTAAAATCTATAATTGAATTGGAAGTTTGTATAGTAGATATAAGTTGCTTGATCCATCCTTTCTGAGATACTTACATTCAGCGAAAGATCCCGACCGACAAATTTAAGTTTCCAGATTTCTTTTCGATCCACTAAGTTCATATTGAAGTCAGTTGCAAAACTCCAGTTTTCAAACCACGATCTCAATTGTATTCCTTGGTCTCGGTACAAACAACTCATCTCAAAAAAATACGTTTTGTAGATTGGAATAGAAAGTTTCCCTTCACCTTGTCTGAATCCATCGCGGTCCTCTCCGCCTATGCTAATGATGATTTTATCGTTACGATATTCATAGAATAGACCTCGTCCAGCTGCGTTTACCTTTGAAAGTCCGTCTTCCTTGTAGTCTCTATATCGAACTACAAGAGCACCATAATTACCATATAGCAATGGGAAATGAATTCCATATCCAGACTCGACTCTTAGTCCTTGAAGTGAATTTAATGCTTCTAACGCAAAATACTCTTTCCAACGAATTCGGCTGTAACCTAAGTCTTGCGTTGTTCCATTTCGCTCGAACAATTCTGACGTCGGGATAGCGAGTATGTCTTTGTCTCGGTAAACAGTGGCATCAATTTTGATATCACCATTTTGATTTTGGGATCTTGTATAAAGAAACCCGACAAAATTGTCAGAGCGACCGAGTGCTTCACCTTGGACATTTGTTCTCCAAACATTTGTAGTCCCAAAAGTATAGGAATCGTTGATGAAAAGACTTCCAATACGAGTATAAGGAGCCCATGTTAATGAATATTTTTTTTCAGGGCTCACCAAATAGAGTCCTGGTTCTTCTGATACACTTTTAGATGAATAAACACCAAACAATGAATTAGTGGAATTCGGATTTAGTTTAAATCCCAAGAAGTATGATTCATTTAATGGTTGAGGTAAATGTGATTTGTTACTATCAAAGTTAGAAAAAAAATCTGCATCTTTAGCAAAGTAGAAATTTTGTATAGGTTTGTATCTGTTTCCGAGATATAGATCAAAGTAAGAATAATGTGTTTCAAATCCATATACAAATTTAGTATCTCTTTTTTCTAAAATCCATTTTGTATGAGAAGTGGACTGTCCCAAAAATAAGGAACTGTGATTTCTGCGATCAAGAGGTAGATACCGAGTATCTAAGATCTGATAACTCCCTCCCACGAAAAAGAAATCTGGAGATTCGTCGTTTGTTCGTGATTTTGGAATTGAAATGGTAGCATTTGTTTTTGATTTTGTGTTCAAACCATTTAGCGACGGTTTGGTTTTCTCTATTTTCAATTTCACGTTATTTGATAAGAGTACGGCCAGGATCTTCTTTCTTTTTTTGTCAGGAAGTTTGTCTAACCACAGCTGAAATGTTTCTTTCTCTTTGCCTGCTCGTGCTATTTCAGCCGATTCCTGTAAAGTGAATCCATTTTTGTACCAAAAGCTCACCGGAAATAAAAAAACGGGTTCCGAAGCTAGTTTTATAGATAGAAGACCGAGACAAATAAACGCAAGATACCTTCTATGTTTGCCCCCACGTTTCTTTTTCACATAAGATCAGGTTAAAATCTTATCTTTTTTCCTAAATTTACTTGTCTTTCCTAAACGAATGAGGCATAATCTCGTACTTTCTAAATTTTTTTCAGCAGAAGGGGGTATTTTGTCCCATAGTTTTGGTAAATTAGTATCTAGAAACCGATAACGGACACGAAAAAACATTGACTTAACTTCCCATTTGTTAAGTAGTGTAAACAGACGTGTAGTAGATTATTGGTAATCATTATCCGTTTTATGTCGTCTAAGATACGACGGGGAGGAAAAAATTATGATCGTTCGATCCATCCATCAACCCGCTTATAATCGCCACAAAGAAAGTGGCCTCGCAGGACAAGGTCCGAAGAAAGGATTTTCCCAAGGTTCCAATGGGAAGACCTTTGAAGAGTATTTGACAGAAGCCTTCCAAGGCGAAGTGGTACAGAATGGAAATTGGGTATCTCCCAAACTTTCTGACCTCGGTCAAAAGAACCTTCGTAGACTCTAAGTCCCTTTCCTAGCAAGTAGCTAGGGCGTTTCCATTCCCTATCTAGCTCCCGCCATTGGGAGCTGAGCTAGGGAAATACAAGTCGATCTCCAAAAACGATCGGCACCGATTCGGCTTTTTCTTGCCTCCTGTTGCAGAACGGGTATTGGTTCTCCGAAACTATAAGCATGGAGAAATTACAAATTCTGTGGGCACTCGTAAGGCGTGATTATGCTTTGCAGTATGCTGGATCCTTTTTAGGCATCTCTTGGATGTTTTTGCAGAACTTGGTTCTGATCTCTCTCTATGCTGTCGTTTTCCTTGTTCTCAACCTTCGAACCCCAAGCACCCAAGACGATTTTACTGCGTATTTGCTCACAGGTCTCCTTTTTTGGATTCCACTCCAGGAGTTTTTGGTTCGAGGCACAAGCATTCTCACGGACAATCGTTCGCTTCTAAAAAAGTCTTCGCTGGGACTGGATCTATTTATTTGGATTCCTTTTGTCCAATACTTGATCCATGTTTTTATCACATCGATTCCCGTGTTCATACTACTTGCATATTATGGAAAACTAAATTACTTGGGTCTTTTGACAGGTTTGATTTGCCTTATATTTGTAGGTCTTTACCTTCTCCTGTTTTTACATTATCTTTCTAGGCTAAATGTTTTATTAAAAGACATCTCCCCTTTGATCCGATTGGTGAGTCAGGTTTTATTTTGGGGAATACCGGTGCTCTATTATCCAAAAGGATTTCTCCGCGAGATCAATTTGCTCAATCCATTGACGATTCCCTTAGACATATTTCGAAGTTTGGTGATCGAAGGTTTCGTTCCACAATTCGATTGGATTGGCATATTTCCTTTTCTGTTTTCGTTCCTGCTTGTCTTTATTCTTGCAAAGAAGAAATTTCAAACCGTGATCTTAGATCATCTTTAAATCAATGGGTTCAATCAAGGTCTCTCACCTTACAAAAGAATATTACGGATTTTCGAAGCCGTCAAAAAGAATCCTTGCTGGATTGACCTTTGGTTATCTTGGAATCGATACTCGTTTTACAGCCTTAAAAGATATTTCATTTGAAGCTGTACCTGGTGAAGCAATCGGGATCATCGGAAGAAATGGTGCGGGAAAGTCGACACTCCTTAAAATTTTAGCTGGAGTGACCAAAGAAGAATCAGGGACAAAAGTAATCAAAGGATCGGTGCGCGCCTTATTAGAGTTAAGTGTCGGTTTTAACTCTGAACTTTCTGGAGAAGAAAACGTTTACTTTAATGGACTCGTTTGGGGATACAAACCTGCACAAATTTCAAAATTGATGGATGAAGTTTTTGATTTTGCAGGGTTGGCAGATTTTAGAAAGGTGCCACTCAAAAATTATAGCTCTGGAATGGCTATGCGATTGGGCTTTAGTTTGGCTACTGCAGAGCGCCCGGAAATTCTAATTGTCGACGAAGCTCTTGCTGTGGGAGATGCAAGTTTCCAACAAAAATGTTTACACCGCTTTGAACAATTTTTGAAAGAAGGCTCAATTGTTCTTTTTGTCAGCCATGACTTAGGTTTGGTGAGTCATTTTTGCAAACGCATTTTACTCTTTGAACGTGGGAAACTTTTGTTCGATGGAACGCCGAAAGAAGGGATTGAGTCCTATATGCAAATCTTAGCGAAAACAGAAGGTGAGGTAAACTCGTCGCTCACAACAAATTCTGCACAAACATCCTCCTTCGGAGATTTTATATCTTCACTTGATATTTCCCTTTCAAAGGAAAATGTTATACTTCCTCATCTTACTTTTGTAGGCGATGAGATCACGTTAGAAATTCAATTTACTGCCAAACAAACAATGTCACAACTCACCGTAGGCTTTCATATTGATGATGAAAAAGGCATTCGGATATTTGGCACAAATACACACCTTCTACAAGTTCCACCTATGGAAGTGATTGAAGGAAAGCAGGGAAAAGTTTCCTTTAAATTTCCCGTTTGGTTTCGAGAAGGCAAGTATTCTATTGGTGTTGCATTCCATCGCGGTCAATCTCATACCCAAGGTAGTTATCTTTGGCGAGAGTCTTTGTATAATTTTGAAGTTGAACGTGTCAATTTACCCCATTCGGTGGGCCTCCTTTTTCTACCTGTAAACGCGATTGTCCAGATTCTGGACTAGAAAAAACAGTTTCCCTCACGTGTTTTCAGAAAATCTTGGAGCCATATGAAAGTATGCGTAGTTGGAACTGGGTATGTCGGTCTCGTCGCTGGGACATGTTTTGCAGAATATGGAAATGAAGTCATTTGCGTCGATAAAGATGAAAAAAAGATCTCCGACCTCAAACAAGGCATCATCCCAATATATGAGCCAGGGCTTTCAGAGCTTGTCCTTCGAAATTACAAAGAAGGCAGATTGTCATTTTCTACATCATTAAAAGAAGGTGTAGAAGCTTCAGAATTCATCTTTATTGCAGTCGGTACACCTACATCTGACAATGGTTCTGCGGATCTTCGTTTTGTCTATGCAGTCGCCGAGGAAGTTGGGAAAGCGATGAACGGTTATAAGATCATCGTAGATAAATCGACTGTTCCCGTAGGTACTGCAGACCAGGTAAAAGAGATCGTCGCAAAACACACTAAACATCCATTTGATGTTGTATCAAATCCCGAGTTTTTGAAAGAAGGCGCGGCGATCGAAGACTTTATGAGACCTGAACGAGTTGTGATCGGTGCGGAAACAGAAATTGCCGCAAAAAAAATGAGTGAGCTTTACTCTCCATTTGTATTGAACGGCAATCCCATTTTGACGATGGGAATCCGCAGTGCAGAGCTAACCAAGTATGCATGTAATGCCTTTCTTGCCACTAAGATTTCTTTCGTAAACGAAATTGCTAATCTTTGTGATGCGGCGGGTGCTAACTTTGAAGACGTCAGAAAAGGAATGGGTACTGACTCACGTATCGGACGTCAGTTTCTCTATGCAGGTATAGGATACGGTGGCTCTTGTTTTCCTAAAGACGTACGGGCGCTTTTACGCACCGCCGAACAGTACGATGCATCCATGAGTATCATTCAATCTGTAGAAGATGTGAATGAACGCCAAAAGATGCGACTTACAGATAAGATCTTTTCGCATTACAAGACAAATGATATGAAAGGTAAAACATTCGCGGTCTGGGGGCTTTCTTTTAAACCAGGCACAGACGATATGCGAGAGGCACCTTCAATACCTCTGATTTACGAATTGCATAAGAATGGAGCCAAGATTCAGGCTTTTGACCCAGCCGCTATGGAATCTTCAAAATACTATTTAGAAGGCAAAGTTGAATATAAAAAAGATCCTTATTCTACATTGGAAGGTGCAGATGCGCTTCTTCTCGTGACGGAATGGCGAGAGTTTCGAGAACCAGACTTTAATCGAATCAAAAACATGTTAAAAGAACCTTTGATTTTTGATGGAAGAAACCAATACAAACCAACCTACATGAAAGAAATTGGTTATACCTATTATTCCATCGGAAATCGATGATGAATGATCGTATAACAGGGAACTTTAGAATCCTTTTCTAATCTCTTCTAATGTCTCATCGACAGCTTCAATGTCATCTTTGTCGGTGAGACGACTTCTTAACTTTTCTAGAACATGTGTTGCCAATTTTTTTTCACCCACTTCTCTAAGTGAAATGCCATAGTACATTTCAGCTGCATTTGCATTTCTAGATTTTGGATAATCAGTAACAAATTGTTTCCAATGTTCCGTTGATTTTTTCCAATCCTCTAGCTGAACATAAACAATGCCCAAATTGAAAAGTGCGTCCTCTTTTAAAGTAATTTCACGAGTAGGTGCATATAAAATTGCATTTTCTAAATGGTGTTTGGCAATGGAGTATTTTTTTTCATGAAAGTAAAAAGTGCCAAGTCGAAAGTGAGCCGTAGGAGAGTTCGGCTTCTTCTTCAATAAGTTTTGCATAGAGACTTCTATGTTTGGCTCAGCTAATACTTTTTTTGAAATATCAAGTACCATCGCCTTTGTGGCAAGACCAGTGATTTTGTTTAAATAATTTGAATTTCCATCGATAAACAAAATGGTCGGATATCCTTCTATCGCATACTTCTGTCGCAGATTTGGGAATTCTTCTCCATCTAATCTAACGGTGACAAATCCTTCCAAAAGTTTGGAAACTTCTTTATCCGGAAAAATCTCTTTTTCTAAAACCTTGCAATAGGTGCACCAATCTGCGTAAACATCGATGAGGATGGGTTTGTTTTCTTCTTTTGCTCTTTGCATTCCACGCTGGATGGAAGACTCCCAGACGGTTTCACTGGACAGCGGGAGACCAATGAGGAATAAAAAAACGAATAGAGAGCGAAAAAATCGATCCATAGGATGACTCTAAACTGTTTTGAAAACTTCTCAATCTGTAATTTTCGCTTTTTGGATTTTTACTCGATTGATTCCCTGGTAGGTGAGCAATTAAATTATGGAATTTTTTAAAACTTTAGAAGACGTACTCCGCAAACGTAAATCAGACCTCCCTGACAAATCCTACACCGCCGAATTGTTTCGGGATGGTATCGATAGAATCCTTAAAAAAATTGGGGAGGAAGCAGGCGAAGTCATTATTGCAGCAAAAAATAATGATGAAAAGGAACTGATCCATGAGATTGCCGATCTTTTATTCCACTTGGAAGTATTACTAATCGAAAAAGGGATGAGTTTGGAGACCATCGCAAGAGAGCTTCAAAAGCGCCATAGCTAGTGCGACTTTTGCTTTGGCTCCTAAGCCCTCTTTCCTATCTCTATCAATTCTTTTTCTTTCTTGATAAATCTCGTCAAACATCTGTTCAGTTAGACGGTGCATTTGTAATCAGTGTAGGCAATCTAAGTTTTGGAGGTACAGGTAAAACGCCAGTAGTTCAAGCCATCATCAAACTTTTATTAAAAAGGTTTCCTGACTATCAGTACACCATATTGAGTCGGGGATATAAGGCGGGATTGTCGGGACAAGGAGCACTCGTTTCTGCTTCCTCACTACCAATTGAAGTAGGGGACGAACCCTTGCTACATAAACAATCCTTGCCCAATGTTCAGGTGATCATCGGCGGCAATCGAGTTAAAAGTTATTTAACTTTCAATCAAATGAAAAACGGACCACATATTGTACTGTTAGATGATGGATTCCAGCACCATAGAATCAAACGAAATATGGACATCGTCCTATTGGATGCCAATGCTCCGTTTGGGAATGGTTTTACAATTCCGTTGGGAACCCTTCGTGAAAGGCCACATGCATTACAAAGAGCCACTGCTGTTTTATTTACTAAAGTAAACTCACAGAACAGAGAGAATGTGATTCCTATCCAAAAGGAAATCCAATCAAAGTATCCACACTTGCCTAACTTCGTCTCAAAATTTGAACCAAAATTAGAGGTCGTAGTTTCATCTATTTCTAGTAGCGTTGATTCATATTGTCTAGTAACAGGTGTCGGAAATCCTAATTCAGTCTTAAAAACATCAAATGAATTAATTCAAAAACAGCCTATTCGAATGATTCAGTTCCCAGATCACCATCATTATACCGAATTGGATTTAGAGAAAATAGTGAATCAGTTAGCAATCAATGAGGCATTGCTGACAACGGAGAAAGATTGGGTCAAATGGAAGTGTCTACCTTCTTTTCTATCAAAAGTAAAGGAAAGAAAGATTCAAATCTCTCTTCTAAAAATCGAATTGGTTGTCGAACAGTTCGAAAAATGGGAGTCTCTTTTTATTGACCACGTTTCCAATTACGCAAAAGGAATCTCTCCGGTTTAAAACCTTCCCACACGATAGGATCGATTGTAGTATGCTCTCCTAAGGAATCCCGTACAATCTGTTCGGCAGCATAAAGAGAATGTGTCAATCCCCTTGATCCCAAGGCTCCTAAGACATAAACATTGTCTATGAAGGAAATGATGGGCTTTCGATTTTGTCTATTTTTGTTAATGAGATCATTATCTTTTTGAAACAATTCGATGGAAGGTAATTTCCCAAAAATGGGTCTTCTATCTTGTGACTGAGATCTAAAGCTCACTCGTGTTTGGATCCTATTGAGTTGTGATTTAAATTCGATCAAATGAGAAGCTATACTCTCGACGTTTTGACTTGCTGTTTCCAAAAATTCTAATGTTTCTGAGTTTCTCTCTTCTTCACTCAAGTAGAATTCATCAAAACTTGCACCAAGAACGCAACCAACCCCCAGATCCCTTGTCAAATAATCCCCAAATAAATAGGAGTGAGGAATCGCCGATAGCTCTGCCTTCATAGGTAATAAAGCAAGCTGTCCTCTGACTTTTTGAATTGGAAGCCAATTGGTTTCGACAAAATTTAGAAATGAGTTGGAGTGACAAAGAAAAAGTGAATTTCCCAAATAAGTCTCTTCTCTCGTTGACTCTTCATTTTTTCCTCCGCCAAGTCTTTCTACCTTCACTTCGACACCGTTTGTTGCCTGAAACCATTTGAAATCTTCGAAGGGTTGAACAACAATTGATTGGTCATCTGAACTCAATAGCTTCTTCGTTAGGTGAACAGGGGATACAGCAAGTGCGGTTTTAAAATGAAATCCCTCTTTCTTGGAAAATGTATCGTATTTAAATTCCAAGGTGTCGGTGCTGAGGGAATAAGATTTGATGGCGGATAGATATCTTTCGGTTTCCGAAGCATTTTTCGGGATTAGAAACCCACTTTCCAATTTTGGAACATCCTTAAACGACTGGATCAAATCAATTGCATAATTGAAGGCTTCAATCGAAAATAGTCCCTCAACACTCTTGTTTTTTGTAAGTAAAGGATAAACCAGTCCTGTGGGATTGCCACTCGCCTCGAGTGCAACATCTTCTCGACGTTCCAATAATAATGTTTTTTTATTTCGTTTAGCTAAGGCATAGGCAACACTTGCTCCGGCAATCCCACCACCAATGATGATCGCATCGTATTTATTTTTATTAGGCAAAGTGACCAGCTAACATCTCACGCTTTCTGCCGAAACCTGATTGTTTTTTTACGAGAAAACCTGCCGCTTCCAAATTTCTCTTCACATAACCCGCTGAAGTAAATGTAGCGAAACTAGTTCCCTTTGCTGAAAGGCTGCGGATAGATTCCATCACGGCCTCAGTCCACATTTCAGGATTTTTTTTAGGAGCAAATCCATCCAAATAAAAACAATCTATGGGAGAGTCAAATTGGAGGATTGTATCCAATACATCCCCAATAAAAAGTTTTAATCTGAATTTTACGTCCGCTTTGGGATGCTGATAGACCCACTCGAAGCTATTTGTGCCAAGCCGATTTACAGAGAGTGAGAAAAGAAAAGATTCATATGCTTTCAGAATGGATTCGTCCCATGTTTCTAAATTTGGAAACTCTGCACCCATCATTTTCATGGTTTCGATGGATAGGGGAAACTTTTCTAAGGAATAAAAAATGACATCCTGCGGATTGTTTTCTTGTTCCCACTCAGATTTGGTCACAAAAAAATTCAATCCTGTTCCAAAACCCAGCTCTCCAATTCTAATTGGACTTTTGTTTTCCGTTCTCCACCTATCATAAATTTGGTTACCATTTAAAAAAACATACTTTGTCTCTGCCACTCCATCTTCTTTCGAAAAGTAGATGTCATCAAATTCTTTTGAAACAATGGTATGCCCTTCGGAAATTGGTTCTTTCAACGACCGAAGTTTCCTGATTGGTAATCCGAAAATGCCTGCATAATTTCTTCTTTTGTGTTCATTACAAAAGGACCATATTGAACTACTTGCTCTCCGATTGGCTCACCGAGAATCAGAATCCCTTCTGCTAACTTTGTTGCGGATGGATTGCTGATTGTGATGATTGTCCCTTGTCCAAAAATACCGATGAATCCAGATTTGAGTATTTCTTTTCCAATCTCGACTTCTCCCTCCGCCACATGAGTAAATCCATTCCATTTTTCTGCGACAGGGATTGAGATAGTATCATTTGGTTGGATGAAAAAGTGAGCATACAACATCGGAGTTTTGGAGACTGCAGGTCCGATGGATCCATTGATATTTCCTGTTAGTACGTCTATATAGCTTTTTCCAAACTCAGATCTAGCCCAATCCTTTCTAAAAACATCAAAGTAACCTGGTTCGATCATCTTTTGTTTGGCGGGAAGATTGACCCAAAGCTGATAGCCGCGAAGCATTCCATCTTTTTGTTTTGGCATCTCACTATGGACGATACCTCTTCCAGCTGTCATCCATTGAACACCGCCAGTTTCCAATATTCCCCGATTGCCTTTCGAATCATTATGCTCCATCACACCTTCAAGCAGATAAGTCACAGTTTCAAAGCCTCTATGTGGATGGTCTGGAAATCCTGCCACGTAATCCTCAGGGGAATCGGATTTAAATTCATCTAACATAAGAAATGGATCCAGATTCGGAATTTCTTCTGTACCGATCATCCTTCGCAATTTGACACCAGCTCCGTCTGTAGCCGAAATTCCAGGCGATTTATAGATTAATTTGCGTTCAGTCATAGGCTTTAGACAGGGAAATAGAAATCAAAGTTATCTTCAATATAACATTATTATGTCTCATAAAAAATGCTTTCCAAATGAAGGGGAACATAGAAATTTTCCCTGGGAAGAGGGTTCTGAAATGGATTTTGTTAAAATCCGAGGCAAAGATTTACAAGACTGCATCATGCAGATGAAGATGAAACATGGGCCGGAAGCGCACATCTACGAACACCGAGTGATCACCGAAGGGGGGTTATTTGGCACGGGTCTCCTTGCTTCAAAAATGTATGAAATCGATGTTGGCATCCCAGAGAAACAAAACTCCAAGGATCGAATTGAGAAAAAACTCAAAGATCTCAAGGAATTGATCAAACAAAAGCAAAAGCCAGAACTCGTTGCTTCCGCGTCTGAAAAAAAATATTCCCGCACCATTGAAGCGGTTCGTCCTTACTCCGAACGTCGGAAACGTGTCTCACTTCCTGATCGTTATGAGCCCATCCTCATTGATGAGGATGATCCTATCGAAGAAAACCTACCAAGTCTTGGTATGTCAATTGCTCAAGCGCCGGAACTTTACGAAAAACCAAAACGAGCACAAAATTTAGAAAAATTAGCAGAATCATTCAGACGAGAAGGGATGAGTGACGCCTATGTGGAAGAGTTGATCCAAAATTTGGAAGGACATCTTTCGTCCGTTGATGTTTCAAGATTAGCCACGGTATGTGAAAAAGCCGTTTCTATCTTGGAAGAACGTATCCATGTGGATTCAGATTTATTCAGCGGCACACCACGTGGAAAACGAAAGGTAATATTTTTTGTGGGACCAACAGGTGCAGGCAAGACCACAACGATCGCCAAACTTGCGGCAAAGTATTCGCTTCATATGGGAAAAAAGGTATCTCTTTATACGACAGATAACTACCGTATTGCGGCGATTGATCAGTTGAAATTTTATGCAGATGCTATGGGGCTTCCCTTTTATCCAGCCAAAGACGTTCGAAAACTTAGGGAAGCGGTCATTCGTGATGGATCCGAGCTCATCCTCGTGGATACTGCTGGTTACTCTCACAAAAACCCAGACAATATCACAAAATTAAAAGAATTCTACCAAGCATTTGGGGAAAAAGACTACATTGAGAATATCCTCGTGATGTCGGCGACAGTTTCTCCCTCCAATGCCAAGTCTGTGGCCAGCGCCTACGACCTACTGGGATATAAAAGAATTTTATTAACTAAGCTAGATGAAGCAGATTTTTTAGGTTCCATGGTTGAATTAGCCGATACTATTCATAGGGAATACGCATTCTTTAGTGTAGGACAAGATGTCCCTTTTGACATCTTGAACGCTTCAAAAAAACTCCTTGCGGAGTGCGTAGTGTACCCAGAGAAATTGAAAGGGATAGCGGGCGAGGTCTTCGATAAGACTTAATTGTCGCTTTTGACTATCTCCTTTTTTGAGTAGGGGAAATTCAAAGCGATGGACCAAGCAGCAAATTTAAGAAAACTTACAGATCCAAATCCAGCTCTCAAACTGGTTCAGTCACCAGGTGCGTTAAAAAAGACGAAAATCATTGCGGTTGCTTCTGGTAAAGGTGGGGTCGGTAAGAGTACGGTATCCGTCAACTTAGCCATTGCCATTGCAAAGACTGGTCTAAAGGTTCTTATATTTGACGGTGACTTGGGACTAGCTAACGTAAACGTCCTTCTCGGCATCATTCCGAAATATAATTTGTATCATGTAGTGAAGGGCCACAAATCACTAAAAGATATCGTTATCTCTACTCCTGAGGGAGTGGACATCATTGCTGGAGCTTCTGGTTATTCCCAGCTTGCCAATCTCAATGAAACCCAAAGAAACAATCTCATCAAAGGATTCGTAGACCTTGATCGTTATGATATTATGATTATCGATACGGGAGCTGGAATCTCTGCCAATGTGATTGGTCTTGTGATGCCTGCCGACGAGGTGGTAGTTGTTACTACTCCGGAGCCAACTTCCATTACGGATTCCTATGGACTCATCAAATCCATCGTCTCTCAATCTAAGGACAAAAATTTAAAAATTATAGTGAATCGAGTTCGTAGTGCGATTGAAGGCAAAAAGGTTGCTGATCGTGTGATCGATATTTCAGGTCAATTTTTGGAAGTCCAAGTGGAAAACTTAGGTTTTATCTTCCAAGACGAAGAAGTGGAAAAATCCATCCGCGAACAAAAGCCTTTTATCTTGAACTCGCCTAGATCCAAGGCGGCGGCATGTCTAACGCGCATTACACATAATCTCCTCCAGACAGAGGGCGGATATGATGATGAAGAAGGACTTACAGGATTTTTCAAAAAATTCTTTAGCTTTGTAGATTTCAAAGAAAAAGAGATGGAAAAAGAAATGGAAGACCAGGGCTAAATCCTTTGCAGATCGGATTTCTTCTCGTCTTTGCGATCCTTGGAGCACTGATCAGCACTGTTTGTGGTATCCTCGTTGGAAATCGCTTTACTTATATTCTCATGGTGTCTGGCGTTTCGACCCTTGCGTTCGGAGGGCTAGGCTTTGGTGTTTATTCTGTTCTAGAAAAAAAGGTTCCCGAATTTTTAGAGTTTTTGGGAGAAATTTCATTTGGTGGAATGAGTTTTTCTCGTTCTCATCATGACGATGGTGATTTTGAGTCTGATATGCACTCCGAAGGTGGCATGACGAGCGACGAATTGGGAGTTCAGCCTGTAGGTGAGGAATCCGAGTTTGCGGCGATGCAGGCGAAAATCAAATCTGGCAAATTTGGAGATCACATCATGGTGGACAAGATTGCGATCAAAAACGAGCCAAAACTCATGGCGGAAGCGATTCGAACCATGCTGGCTAAGGATGATCCCGCAGAGTGATCATTTTTTATCGCATTTACCTGACATAAGAAAAAAAATACTCTTGTAATTTTCGTTTTAATACGATTTTTACTATAAAGTAAACAGTTTCCGGATCCCCGGTTCATTATGTCCAGACTACTAGACAAGTACAACCAATTCGATGAGACCGATCTCTGGAAACAGTATCGAGTCAATAAAAACCCCGAAATACGGAGTTATCTAGTGGAGAAGTATTCTCCACTAGTCAAACACGTAGCCGGTAGAATTGCTATTGGTATGCCACAAAACGTGGAGTTTGAGGACTTGGTCAGCTACGGCGTGTTTGGTTTACTTGACGCCATTGAAAAGTTTGACCCCTCTCGCGAAATCAAATTCAAAACTTATGCTATGACAAGGATCCGTGGTTCCGTGTTCGATGAACTTCGGTCAGTCGACTGGATACCAAGATCGATCCGTCAAAAAGCAAAACAACTCGAAGGCATCATTGCCATGTTGGAAAACAAAGAGGGCAAAAAAGTGGAGGACGAAGAGATCGCAAAAGAACTCGGAGTTTCCATGGAAGAATACAATTCCTTGCTCTCCAAGTTGTCTGGTACTTCCCTTGTTTCACTCAATGACATCTGGTTCCTCGGTGATGAAAATGACGAAGTCTCCTTTATGGAAACTTTAGAATCTCCGATGAATATGAATCCTGACAATATCATCGAAAAGGAAGAGATCAAAAACGTAATCGTTGATGCCATCAAAGGCCTTCCAGAAAAAGAAAAGAAAGTGATTGTATTATACTACTACGAGGATCTCACCTTAAAGGAGATAGGCGAAGTGTTAGAAGTCACTGAATCACGCATTTCACAACTGCATACCAAAGCGGTAGCTCGTTTGCGTAGCAAACTTTCAAAAGTTAAATCCGCAATTCAAAGAAGGTAAACTTATATGTCCTTAACGGGCTTTCTAAAAGAAGAACTCACTGAGTTCGAAAAAAGGGAGACCGAGGAAGTAGAAGTCATTGCCGATAGTATCGAAGAATGTTTGGCGCTTGCGGCCACACACTTCGGTCGCAAAATCCACGAATTAGATTATCGCGTCCTGAAAAGGGGCAAAAAACGTTTATTCTTTTCTGAACCATTTCATTTAAGAGTCTCCCTCATTCCAGAAGACCTGATACTTGAAGAACTAACTGCGTTAGATGATAAATTAACGGGTGGTAGTGGAAAGCTTGTTTCCAAAGATCTCAAAGATCTAGTTGCACCGAAGAACAAAGACGGAAGAGTCTCCGTCAAAATTTATCGTACTGGTGTATTTCTAACAGTTCATCCACCAGTGGGCGAGGGCTTGGCAATGACACTAGCCGATGTCACAAAACGCCTTGCATTCAGAGGGGTGGCCGGAGTCGATACCGCACTTTTAAATAAGATCGTAAAAGAGCAAAAAGGGGAACCTGTTCTCATTTCAAATCAGAAACCCAAACAAGAGAATGATTCCAGTTGTAACGTTGACATTGATTCCGATAAGATGCGAGCCTATGTTACTGTTTTCCCGGCACGACCTGGTGGACGTGATCTAGAAGTTAACGATGTGACCGTTGCACTCAAGAATTTGGGTATTGCATATGGATTAAAAGAAGCAGAGATCAAAAAGTCTCTAGATATAGATCTCATCAATACTCCATTTATCGCGGCCGAGGGAGATTTCCCGATGAACGGCAAGAATGCGGAAATCAAATACTACGTCCGAACAGAAAAGAAAATCAATTTCAAAGAAGACCAGTCAGGACGTGTCGACTACAAAGATTTGGATATGATCGAAAACGTAGTTGTGGGGCAGTTGCTTGCTGAAAAAATTCCCGCTGAACCCGCCAAACTTGGAAGAAATCTCTATGGTATGGTGCTTCCAGCAAAAGATGGCAATGACGTCGATCTTAAACAAGGAAAGGGAACGATCTTATCTGAAGATAAAATGCGACTCACTGCAGAAGTCAATGGACAAGTGTTATATGTTGCAGGAAGGCTATCTGTAGAGACTGTCTACCGTATCAATGGAGATGTCGGAGTACGTTCCGGTAACATTACGTTCCTTGGCTCCATCATCATTACAGGAAATGTTGAGGACAACTATTCCGTCAAAGCCGCAGGTAATATCGAAATCTATGGAACCGTCCAAAAAGCCATCGTGGAAGCGGATGGGGACATCATCGTCAGGCAAGGGATTACAGGTCGTGAGGAGGCTCGTGTAGAGTCTACTGGTGGCAATATTATCGCTAAGTTCATCCAAAATGCGACTGTGATCACAGAAAAGGATATCATTGTCCAGGAAGGGATCCTCCATTCCCATCTCATGGCAGGTGGTAAGATCAGCTGTAAAGGCAAGCGAGGTCAGATCGTAGGTGGCACGATCCAGGCGGCACAACTGATTTCAGCAAAGGTCATCGGATCACAGGCCAATCCACAAACGGACCTGATCGTGGGTGTCAATCCAAAGATCTTAAAACAAATTGGCGAGTATGAAGGAAAGAAAAACGAAAATCAGACGAAACTCGATCAACTTTCTAAAACTTTAAAGACTCTACGTGCTCGAAAAGAGGCAGATCCGGCAACATTCTCAAAAGAGAACAATGAACACTTACAAAAGCTGGAAGCTGGAACCAAAAAGCTCGAAAAACGAATTGCTGAGTATGAAAAGGAAGTCCAAACCTTGACGGCGTACATGGATGAGCAAGCGGCAAATGGTCGCGTTTCAGTCGAAAAGACAATTTTTCCAGGAACATCCATTCGTATCCGCAACGCAGACTTTAAGCTCCGGCACGAAACCAAGGCGAAAACCTTCTTTGAAGAGGAAGGCCAGGTCCGAAGTACAAATTACGAAGATCCAGACGAAGATAAAAATGACTGGAGAAAAAAACGAGGTCGTGGTAAAACAAAGAAAGAGTAGGTACTGAGATGGTCATCAGCGAAACATTTGCCAGTAACACAACACATTTTGAAAACGCAAGGCGTGCTCAAAGTGAAACTCCTTTTACCCACCAGAACCAAGTGGTAGAATTGCAACGTGCGGCCATCACAAGCCAGCAAAAAGCACAAGTGGTTCCGGAAGCAAAAAATAATACAAGCTCTACCAGTTTTAAAGCAAAGAGTGATAAAGAAGAAGTTGTTTCTTACTCTCGAAAGGGAATTGAAATATCCAATCAATCAAACGCAAAAGGATTTAATTTCGATTCTACAGTCTAATCATTGATATAGTCTTCAGGAATGTTGTTGGAAATGTTCTTTCGGAGACCTTTACATGGAACTTTTTTCTCTCGTCTTAATCAATACACTCTTCTGTGGAGTGATGTATGTATTTATTTCAGCGAAAGTTCAGAAAGCAGTATCAGAATATTATGATAAAAAGCTAGATCGAGCCATCGATCTTGCCACTTCAGAGACGATACGTGAACTTGATCAGACGGTAGCAGTAATTGAAGGCAGACTGACGGCACTTCGCAGCCTTTTAGAAAAGGCAGAAATGCTATCAAAAGAGTTCAAACACTACTCAGCTCAAGATACTCGAGAAACATTCGGCGGCAAACATCGCATTGATGAAGTGCCTCCTTATGCTGAAATGGGAATGTCTTTGGAATCAGAGCTCTCAGAGAAGTCGGCAGAAAAATCTGCGCAAGACCTGGCTCAAAATGTTCCAAAAAACAAATTGCAAGATCTAGATTCTAATCTACGGGATGAAGAAGTCAGCCCACTCCTCAGAGAACAAAGATCAGGTGTCGGTAAAGTGTATCTGACAAATCAATACAATCTTCCCGATGATGAGATCCATACTACCGAAGGTGCAGTCAATCAAGCGTTCTCTAAATTAGGAAGAGTGGTTAAAGGAATGATTGGAATGGATGATAACCAAACCCCGTCCAATGAAGCGGTGGGTAATGTTACTGTTCCTGTTTACCATCCAAAAACGGACTATACGGTTGGCGGTGATCCTTTTGCTGAAGATAAAAGCGTTTCCACGATCATTCGTGATGAAAACAAAGAAGGAAAAATTCGCAGAGAATTTCTTACTAAACTCGCCTATGCGAATGATTCAGCCTATGCGTCGCATCAGAAAAATTTTGAAGACCAAGTAACTATTTCTTTGGACGCGGTTTTGGAAGAGCTTCCAAGCAGTGCGACGAAAATAGATAAGGTCGTACTTTTATTGAAAAAAGGGTACACTCACGAACAGATTTCAGATTATATGAATATTGGGGCACATGAAATTCGATTGATAGAAACGATTCGACTTGATCGATCTAGAAGAATCTAAGATTCTGGAATCATGTCTTCTTTTCCCGTCTTAAATGTCGGGTTTTCTAATGTTGTCTTCAAAGACAAACTCCTCGCGATTCTAAATGCGGAATCGGCGGGGGCAAAGCGACTTCGTATAGAAGCTAAAGACAATTTACGCCTTGTGGATGCGACGCAAGGACGCAAGACCAGATCCGTGCTTGTTTTGGAATCTGGACATATCGTACTCTCTGCGATTCGTCCAGATAGTCTGACAAGAAGGCTCGAACAATTGGACAATAATATTGGCATCGAGGATGAAAACGAGGAATGAATGGCTAATACCCCCGTTCCCAATCTTTATATCATTTCATCTGTTGCGGGCGGTGGTAAGTCGACGATCATCACTCGCATCATCGCGGATCATCCTGATTTTTATTTTTCTATCTCTTGTACAACAAGAGATCCCAGACCCGGCGATATTCCCGACGTCACCTATCATTTTTTGACGATCGAAGAGTTTAAAAATCAGATTGCAGAAGATGGTTTTTATGAATGGGCAGAAGTCCACGGAAATTATTATGGCACGCCCAAAGCACCGATAATGGAAGCGCTCGAGCAAAATAAAGTGGTCCTACTCGATATTGATGTTCAAGGGGCAAGTCTCGTAAAAGCGAAGAGACCGAATTCGGTTTCGATTTTTATCCAACCACCAAGCCAGGAAATATGGATCGAAAGACTGATCAAACGTGGGACAGACCCAGAAAAGAGCATTGAAAAACGGATTCAAAATGGCCTCAAAGAATTAGAAGAGGCACCTAAATTTGATTTTATAGTAGTCAATGATGTTTTGGAAACAGCGATCTCAGAGGTGAAATCAATCATTTACTGTGATTTTGGTTCATCTCCATCCTCATCAACAGATTTGCCATAACCTGGCACCTGTTTTGCGCTAGCATCGAGCCATTTGTTGGATATTACAGATCTTCTCTCCGCAGGGAAGAGTGTAAGTAAATAGGTCGTAATGGTTGGACGTCCTTCTTCCTCGGCATCCTTGTCCATTTGTTCAAAGACTTCAATGATATCATAGTCCGGCCAGTTAAGAAGCATATCACGGGCAGACTCAGGCGGCATGTTCGCCACTTTATTCGCCAATACTTTTACTTTTTCCGATCTCGCTGATTCGCGTTTTGCTTTTTCAGCCATTTCCCTTTCTTTTTTTTGAATGCCTTCTTTGAGCTCTTCTAATCTTTCTTTGTCCGTAGCAAGTGAAGATTTTGCTGACTCTAATTCTGCTTTTAAATTCTTTAACTCTTCTAAATCGTCAATGAGTCGTTCTTTAGCTTTTTCAATTTCTAATTTTTCAAGTTCTGTCGGAGATAGTAAGTCCTGGTTGACTAGACTTGGTTGCTTTTTTAAAAATGGAAAGTAGTCCTCCGCATTGATCGCTTGAAAATAATCAAAAATAAAAAAACCAATCGCAATCAAAAAGGTAATGAGAAGAATCAAAAAGAAAGATCTAGTGTTATCCGACACACTGGCCATAGATTATCTACCTTGTCCCATATAAAATTTTTCATAAAAATCTCTAAGATTTTTAAAGTCTCCCATAAGTTCGTCTCCGCCATCTTCTCTGTTTAGTATTTTGAATGTCTTTGGAATTTTTTTATCATTCTTTTTATTTGTAGTTGGCATAGATTCCAAAAATTTTTTTTGAGCCGCAAGATGTTCGTTATATTCTTCGATTTCCCTTCTTTCTAAGCGGTTTCTCTTTTTTTTCCACTCATTTAGTCGATTCTCTTTGAGAATCTCTAAAACTTTTTTATCTTTCCTTGCAATGAGTACACCCTGACGCACCAAATCAACTTGTTTGTTTTTTTCAATAATCCGTATGTCTAGCTCTTCATTTAGTTTTGATAAACCCTGGATATAACGCTCAATCGAAAGATAATCATTTAAACTTCGTCCAACGCTAACACTTGATTCGATTTCTTTGTATGCATTTTGAATTTCTTTTCGATTGTACTCTTGTTCTGCGAAGATGGCATTCAATTCAGAAACAACAATGGATAATTTTTTGAGTTCTTCTTCCTCTCGGAGTTCTCTCAATTTCATCACCGTTTCCAAACTAAAACGAAAGCGTTTCACACCTGCCTATTTCCTTGGTTTTCCTTATTTTTTGTACTCTTTTTTACTTGTTCTTTAAAAAAAATGTGAGAAGAACATCTTACATTGGGTGCACATTTTATCACAGTTGGTCTCATTTTACTGGCTGTCATTTCTCCTCTTTTTTCCTCTCCTCTCGATCTAATTGCAAAGCACCAAGGAAACCCTGTTTTTTTAGAAGGAGAGTGGAATTTTTATCCCAACCAGCTCCTTTTTCCAGGCGAAAGCGTAGGAAAAGGAGCCGTCCCACTTTCTGTACCCGGAACTTGGAATAAAATTCTGGGAACGGGTAACGGGTATGGAACATACACCCTTCGGATTCCCGCACCAAACAACCCAGACAAATCAAAAATATTCGGTTTGAAGATACCAGATATGGCAACAGCAAGCCGGATCTTTTGGAATGGCAAGTTGGTATCTCAAACGGGAGAAGTTGGCAAAACAAAGGCCGAATCCATCCCATCGTATCAATTCCACCTAGTACCGCTCACATGGGAGGCCGGTGAAAATGATCTGATCATTCAAATCTCTAATTTTCATCATTACAAAGGTGGCATGTGGGAACCTCCGTTATTTGGAGAATGGGAAAAAATATCGAAGGTAAACCAGAGAGATATTGCCTCTTCCTTATTTCTTGCTGGATCGGTATTTATCATCGCTCTATATCACTTTGGATTGTACTATTGGAGGAGAGTGGATCGAGGGAATCTGCTTTTCGGGCTTGCGGCAATGATGCTAAGCTTAAGAACTTTGGTAACAGGGGAACGATTTTTAGTTAATGAATTTGAACACACATTAGGATGGGATTTTTGTCTTCGTTTGGAATATCTTACCTTCTACCTTTCTCCTTACTTGTTCTTTGCTTTTTTTAGAGAGTTTTATCCAACTTACTATTCAAAATGGATGCACTGGACTTTGGCCGTACCTATATTTTTGTTTTTGTTATTACTTATTTTTGCAGACACATATACTTTTACATCAACGAATGCTTACTTCAATGTAGTTTTGCTTTTTGACATCATCATCATTCTCCAAGGAGTATTCAGAGCAGTTTGGGATAGGCAAGAAGGAAGTTTATTATTTTGTTTGGGACTTCTAGCTATGGCAATCGCTTCAATCATTGATGTTTTAAATGCGTATCAGATTTTATTTTCTATAGACGCAGTGCCTATTGGAATTTTCCTCTTTATTCTCATTCAATCACTTACTCTCTCCAGAAAGTTTAGTCGGGCCTTCGCAGATGTGGAATCACTTTCAACTAGACTATTGGCATTGGATAAATTGAAAGATGAATTTCTCGCAAATACCTCGCATGAACTAAAAACTCCTTTGAATGGAATTATTGGAATCGCAGAATCAATGTTTGATGGAATTGGTGGCGAGTTAAACGGAGAACAGCGTCAGAATATAGGAATGATCATTAGTTCAGGAAAGCGACTTAGTTCCCTTGTTGATGATATTTTAGATTTTTCTAAGATGAAAAATCGCGATTTAAATTTAGAGTTGAAGGCGATTGATCTCCAACAAATAGCCGAAATGGTTCTTGTCATCACCAGACCTCTGTATCATATCAAAAATTTAAAAGTAAGAAACAATGTTCCAATGGATTTCCCAGCTGTGCTAGGTGATGAATCACGTTTACAGCAAATTCTGTTTAATCTAATCGGCAATGCCATTAAGTTTACCGATCAGGGAAAAATTGAAATCGGAGCCGAGATTGTCGGTAAATTGGCAAAGTTTTCCATTTCAGATACAGGTGTTGGAATTCCCTCAGATAAGTTTGAATTAATTTTCCAGTCATTTGAGCAAGTAGATGCTTCCACAACACGTAGATTTGGTGGAACAGGATTGGGGCTCGCCATTTCAAAGCGTCTTGTAGAACTTCATGGAGGACAGATTTGGGTTGAGTCAAGCCTCGGAACAGGTTCCGTTTTCTATTTTACATTACCTTTTGCTAAGGAAACCGATCTCACAACAGAAATTGCCTCTCCCATCAAAAATCTCTGGTTGGATTCATATAATAAAGAAAATCTTCGACCGATTGAAGATGAAGATATCGAAATGGAGAAGGGAGATCAAATACGTATTTTAATTGTCGATGATGAGCCAATCAATAGACAAGTTTTAAAAAACCAACTAACTTTGTTAGGATATGAAGTTGTAGAAGCATCAAACGGAGGAGAGGCAATCAAACAAATTCGTGATTTTGGTCCTTTCGAACTTATGCTGTTAGATATTATGATGCCAGGTATGAGTGGCTATGATGTATGTTCGGTTGTTAGAGAATCCTTTTCACTTTATGAGTTACCGATATTGTTTCTCACTGCAAAAAATCAGATCACGGATATTGTATCGGCGCTGGAAGCAGGAGGGAATGATTACCTTGCCAAACCATTTGATAAGCGTGAATTGATTTCCAGAGCAAAAAATCTCATCACTTTGAGACGTGCAGTAGCAGAGCAGAATAAATACATTGCATTTCAAAATGAATTGAGTGTGGCAAGAAAATTACAAAGTTCCATTGTACCAGAATCAACACCGAAAATGAAAGGCATTCAATCAGTCTTTTATTACGAGCCTATGGATAGCGTAGGAGGTGATTTTTTCGATTTTTATGTGATATCGCCTACTGAATTGGCAGTGATCATTGCTGACGTATCAGGTCATGGAATTCCCGCGGCGCTCGTATCGGCAATGTTAAAAATCGCATTTTCAACTCAAATTCGTTATGCGAAAGACCCGGCAAGTTTACTAGGTCAGATCAATTCTACTTTACTAGGCAAGACGAAAGGTGCATTTTTAACTGCAAGTTACCTTTATATCAATCTGGAGAGTATGGAGTATTCCCATGCTAGATGTGGTCACTTGCCACTCGTTCATTTTACAAAAAATGAGTCGGAACCAAAACTTAGTCTGCCCCCTGGTAAACTGATTGGTTGGATTCCAGAACTAGATATCAAAGTTGAAACAAACAAGATTAAATCCGGTGATCGAATTGTAATGTATACAGATGGGATTACGGAAGCGACAAATCAGTTTAAAGAGATGTTAGGTGAAGAGAAATGGATCTCTATGCTTAAAAATTCATACCAAAGTAGTTTAGCAAATACAAAGGATATACTACTTTCAGAAATCAAATTATTTACAGGCAAAAAATCACCTGACGATGATGTGACTTTGGTCATATTAGAGGTGGATTAGAAGTCCTCTTCTGCTCTCGTTTTTGTGCTGATGATTTGAGCTAGTTTTGAGATTGATTCTTTGTAAGTCGATTTTTGCTCGATTCGTTGTATGAGATAGTCATCAATTGCCTCTTTTTTATCAATTGCCATGTCTATTTTGGGATCTGCACCTCTCGCATACGCATTGAGTAGGATTATATCTTCTGAACTTTTGTATTTAGATATCAATTCGCGAATCAACGATGCATGCATATAATGGTCTTCATTGACTATTTTTTGCATCAACCTCGACAAGGAACCAGGAACATCAATGGCTGGGTAATGACTTCTTTCGGCAAGTTTTCGTGTAAGGACGATATGACCGTCGATAAACCCTCTTACCTTATCAGCAACAATATCATCCATATCATCTTCAGCATCTGTCAAAACGGTATAAAATCCAGTTATCGAACCTCCGTTATGTGAAGTTCCCGCTCGTTCCACTAGTTTTGCCATTTTGGTAAACACACTAGAAGCATATCCCTTCGTTACAACCGGTTCACCTATAGAGAGTTCTCGTAGTGCTTCTGCATATCGAGTGAGTGAGTCCATATATAAATTGACGGACTTGCCCTTATCTCGAAAATACTCAGCGGCAGAACATGCAAGTTGAGCACAACTTACTTGTTCCATTTTTGAAGAGTCTGATGTAGAAACAAAAACAACAGATTTTGCGAGAGCTTCTTTGCCAAGTTCCACATGCAAAAATTCATTTACTTCGCGACCTCTCTCTCCTATGAGCGCAACCACATTCACGTCGGCACTCGTATAACGAGCGATCATTCCTAGTAAACTTGATTTTCCAACTCCTGATCCAGAAAAGATTCCAATTCGTTGGCCTCGACCTACAGTCAACATTCCATCGATAGCTCGGACACCTGTTTCCAAAATTTCTGTAATTGGAGGGCGATCTAAAGGATTTAAAAATTTAGGTTCAGCACCTCGTTCTTCTTTTGTGATCAACAATCCTTTGTTATCGATGGGTTTGCCGAGGCCATTTAAGACTCTCCCCAATAATTCATCACCTGCATTGAGAGTGATCTTACGGCCTGAGGAAAAAACAAAACTATGTGGGAAAATTTCTTGTGTGTCACCTAGCGGCATCAAGGTGTATAAGTGATCCTTGAATCCGACCAAAACACATGCTAGGTAACCCTTATCACTCCCTCGTTCCACCTCCAATATTTCGCCAACCTTGGAGTCGGGGGGACCTTGGGAATAGATGACGTTGCCGACTACCGAAACAACCACCCCGCTTTTACGGATAGGTTCTATTTTTTCGACGACATTTAGGTACTTCGAAATGGCATCAATGTGTTCGGTAAATTTTTTTTCGATCATGGCTAGGGGCTAATGGTTAATCATTCAATGAGACATAATAAAATCAAGCGATTTGAACCCCTCGCTAAAGAGGGGTTTCGGTTTTATCGAAGTGATGTTACATTTTTTGTTTATGGGCAGGGTCGAATCTGATCAATGGAGCCGATCATTTTTGGATCTGCTTTTTTCGAGCCAAGTCGGATGCTGAGAGGCGACTCGCTTTCGATAAAGCTATCTGTGAATGCATTTTTCCCGTAACTCGTGCTTGGCGAAAAACAATCTGGAAAAGACTTGGATTGACCCAGATTGCCATCCGCTACCGTTAGAATTCGGTCTGGAGTTCTCACAAATAACACACTGCTATCAGATGACCATCTCATTCCATAAAGGGGAAGTGCTGTCCAAAAGCTAAGTGGATAACTTTTGGCAAGCGTCGTCGCTGGATCCAGGATCCGAAGTTCAAACTCCGAAAATTCCCAATTTTCATCGGAAATGGCAGTGATCATTGCAATCTGCTTGCCATTGGGAGATGGACTTATCTGAAAAATCACGAGATTTTCTGGCGTAGCAGGGTAAGAAAAGGAATTTCCCGCTTCTGGGTATACAGAAAGTTTTTGATGGAAGGATCCGTATTCATCATTTTTCCCATGTAGGAGGATGAGTGAGCGATTTTCCGGGTGGAAAAAAACGGAATCAGCAAGAGTCCAGGATGGAATCTCCCATGTCTTTTTGATCTTTACTGTCTTGCCGTCCAATTCGAGGAGCTCAATCTTCGAGGTGTAGTTCTTTTTGTCAGTGGTTCCGTTCAAGGGGTTCCATGAATCTTTTTCGAGGTAACGCACCTGCACTGTAACAGCCGCGCGGTTTGAACTGGTAGAGACTTCTTTTTGAAGGTATGCTTCCCTCCAAATCATCTGTGAGCAAGTAAGCGTGAGGGCAAGGGTCGAAACAAGTAAGATGGGTAGAGTCTTCATAGGTCAATGATCACCCGAAAAATGGTGAATTGTAAACCAAAAGAGAGGGCAAAAGAAGATAAAAAAAGGGGATTTTGCAATCCCCTCAGACAAAGATCTACAAAAGTAGGTTTATTTTCCTTTTTTAGCTTTTGCTTTTTCTTTGTTCTTTTGATCGATTTGTGCACGATGCTCGTCACAAAGTCTGTAAAGTTTTCCTGTTAGTGGGTTCTTACGAGTAACCTTTGTTCCGCAAACGATGCAAAGACCGTTAGCTCTTCTTCTTTTGTAAAGTTGTTGAACTCTTTCTGCACCAGACGCTTTGTATTTAGAAATCTGAATACGGAAACCTTTGAAAAGGTAATTTCCGATCGACTTCTCTGGATCTTTTTTGAGATCATCCGCAATTTTATCAATTTGTCCTGGGCCTACTTTTAGTGGTTCCATAGCTTTCTTTTCCTTTTAAAAATCTAACTTATATTTTTTGATGAAACTAAATTTAGTTTCTTTACATAGTGTAACGGTTAGCTTGAAAAAATTTCAACATTTTTTTTCTCAATTAACAGTTTTTTGACGCTAGGTGTTAAAAAAAACATTTAGGCGATGTCTACATCTGATAAATTAAAATTGAGCAAAAAACATCAAATAGGCGTTTGTAGGTGGAATATCATGGGATTTGAATGTTCCCAAGGGTTTTAATTTGAATCGCCTTTGGATATGTGGGGCATACTTCGACGCACATCCCGCATCCAGTGCATGTAGAACTTGAAAAAACAGGCAAATTTGCTCGGAAATTCACTGTTTTTTCAATTGTGCAAACGGCAGCACAAGCGTCACACGTTTTTTCTTTTGTCTTTCCGTTAATGCAATGTTCACCGATGCCTTTTGCTTTTCCAAATTTTGGAGTCTCGTCTTCTTCATAAGGTAACAAAGCACCTTCAGGACAAGCATTGATACATGGCCAATCTGTACATAAATGACACGCTTTTGCATTTGGATCAAAAAAAGGAAAATTTTTTCCAGAGGTCTCTGATATAACAGGGAATAATACGGAGTATGGACAGGAAAAAACACACTCTTTGCATCCAGTACATAACTCAAAAAAATGATCGGTGGCACCAGGAGGCAACGAAAGAGTACGAAAGAGTTTTGATTTCTTTTTTTGCTTTTTTTTGGGTTCGGAAATTTTTGTAACAGGCGTTAGAAATTTTTCCGAAGGTGGATTTTTCTCCTCCAGCCATGCTTCCTTGAGTTTGGATGTCACATCGTCGGTCTTCTCGAAAGCGAATTTGAAAACAGAGCGGACTCCATCTTTAAAAAGATCCTTACGTTTCATATGCTAACTCCTAAAATACGTTGCGATAACGAGAGAATTGTGTTAAATCCGTGCAAAATAGATTCCTATGATAATATCGACTTAAGTTTGGAAAAAATGACCTTCGGAAAAAGGAATAACTTTTGTTAGGTATTTTTCCGAAGGTAGATTTTTTTGGTAAGGGGAATCGAAAGTTCGGCGAGCTTTTTTTATTCTGCGATTCTTTCGATTTGGGCGCCCAATGATCTGAGGCGGGTGTCAATGGACTCAAAACCTCGATCGATTTGGACAATGTTGTGGATTTCGCTTGTACCTTCTGCACAAAGTGCGGCAATGATCATCGCCATACCTGCTCGGATGTCCGGACTTGCCACACGTTGGCCATAGAGCCTGGATGGACCAATCACGACAGCTCTATGCGGGTCACAGAGGATGATTTGAGCACCCATGGCGATGATGTTATCTACAAAAAAGAGTCGAGATTCAAAAAGTTTTTCATGGATGAGCACGGTTCCACGGCACTGTGTAGCGGTCACAAGCGCAACGGATGTCATATCGGCGGGAAATCCGGGCCACGGGGCATCATCAATTTTGGGAGTCGCACCATGATAGTCCGGTATAATTTCCATCTTCTGGTCCGAGGGAACCAGGATTCCACCTTCTACAGGGCGGACTTCGATTCCAAGACGGGAATAGACCATCCGAATCATCCGGATATCTTCCAAATTGACGTCTCGAATGAGAATTTCCCCACCTGTAACCGCCGCCAGACTGATAAAAGAGCCAATTTCAAGGTAGTCGGAGCCGATACGGTATTTCAAACAACCATCGGGTGAAGAGAGACTCGTCACACCTTGGATCTGCAATACGTTCGTGCCGATACCTGAAATTTTTGCACCAGCTAAATTTAGAAAACGACACAGACCTTGCACATGTGGTTCACAAGCGGCATGTCGAATTGTAGTTATGCCTTCTGCAAATACAGCCGCCATAACCGCATTTTCCGTAGCTGTGACAGATGCTTCGTCGAGCAAAATGTCCTTACCAATGAGTCGATCGGCGGTGATTTCATAGCCGTCAGGAAAAACTTCGATCTTTGCACCTAATGCCTCCAAGGCTAGTAGATGTGTGTCCATCCGCCTACGACCAATTTTATCTCCACCAGGTTTGGGCAGAAAAACCCTGCCTGTTCGTGCGAGAATCGGTCCTGCAAGGGTAACGGCACCGCGAAGTTGGGAACAAAGCTCATAGGGAAGATCGGATTTCACCGCATTTTTTTTATGGAATCTATATGTGCCTTGAGTATCTAGTGGAGTTATCTCAACACCGATTTGTTTGAGAACTTCCATAAGTTTGAGAACGTCGGCAATTTGCGGAAGATTTTCTAATATGACGTCTTCTTCCCAAAGGAGAAGGGCGCCGAGTAGAGGCAATGCCTCATTTTTGTTTCCTTGCGGAACAACACTGCCGTGCAGAGGATTTTTGCCGATAATTTTAAAATAGGAGGAACTCACGATTACCTCCCAGGATCAATTGAGCTTACCAGAGGAAAAGTAATTTATGAATTTCGCACAAGATCTCCCTTACGTATGGCCCTCATTCCATAACATTTATTTCTTCTATATGTTTCTCATCCTCCTTGGCATTATCATTTATGCCAAGATCATGAACCATTTACAACAAAAGCAAAAGAACGTTTTTAGCTTTTGGAATGAATACTTAAAATTCGCACACGCAAGAAAGTGCAACCAAGCCGAAATCAATATATTAAAAGGATTTTACGAGAGTTTGGATTCCGAAACCGCAGATTTTTTGCTCCAACCAGAAAATCGTGGAAAGTTTAAAAACTCGCTCTATAGATATTTTTTAAATCAGCCATCCAATCCTACGGAGAAAGAAGTCGATTTGTTTGATAAATTATTTCGATCCTCCCAAGAATACAAAAAAGAGATTCAAAGTCTTGAAGATGTCCTCGTCGGAGAAGTCTGCGCATTAGAAGCAGAAGGAAGAGAAGAGCTAACCTATGTCATGCAAAAGACCAATGATGATTTATTACTGTCTACAAAGGTTTTGTCTAAAGATTTCTTGGTTCCTGGAAAGGAAGCAAAGCTCTATCTCTTTCGTCCAAGTAGCGGCGGTTACCTTCTACCGGGAATCGTTACAAAAACATCAGAGAAAGGAATCATTTTCCATCTCAAGGGCGAAATCGAAAGGAAAGGTGAGGCTCACCTCATGCTTCCTGTTAAGTATTCTTTACTTATCAATCCTTGGCCCAAAAAAGATGAGACCGAAGAAGATAGTCTCGAACTTGATCGCGGCAAACTTCTACTTTCGGAAGAAAATTTAGACCGCCAATACGAGCTTCTCAGACGAATTTCAAAGGACCAAGCAAAAGGCAAAGAAGACAGATTTAAAATGCAAGAGACGGTACGAAGTTTTACGGCTTTATCGGAACGAATTTCTGATAGGGGATTGACGTTTGAATTTCCCCCTTCTGTCTCAAACGAAATATGGAAGTTACAAGATTTATGGGAAGTTCACTTTACATTTCCAGATGGACCATCCATAGACGTGAGAGGCAAAATGTTTCCCGTCAAACAGAAGTCAGACCTTTATATGATCCGGTTTGTGGACGCCGATGATAGTCTACGCAAAACAATCTATGAAGAAATTAAAAAACGTGGCGGTTTGAGAGAAATCTTAGGTTAAACTTAAATTCCTTGTGGGAAGGCTCCAATCGTTGGAGTTTTCCCGTTTTTTGGAACCAAAATCAAGTCCACCTTTGGAATCTCATTTCCATTGGTGTAGCTTTCTCCCATCGCTTCCCATGAATGTGTTGTTAGTGAAAAAGAAAGGATATAATTCACATTTTTGAGTACGGGCAATTTCACGAAAGGTGTTCCACCATGGAAAATTATAAATTGTTTTGTTGGGTATTTTTTTGCTAAATTTGTTATCGCAAGAATTTCTTTTTCCGAGGTTGAATCAAACAAGAAGTAGGTGATTTCTTTTTTTGAAGCAAGTTTTGATAGTTCTTTTTGGTTGCCAGTCGGAATGCCGACCAATGTCTTTTTTAAGTTTGGGTTTTTGACAAATTGTAAAGCAGATGTGGATTGATTTTTTTGAATCTGTAGGTTGGCAGGGAAAGACCGAATCGAATCTCGTGTAATCTCCTTTAAATGGAATCCCGACTTTTCATACTCTTTGAATTGTTGTTTGCGATCGGCTTCTCTTTTGTTTATATAATCAGTTAGATTGGAATTTTCAGCGAGGACTTGTGGCTCGATGGAGTTTGCATTAAATAATCCCATCTCTAATTTTTTACGAATTTGTTTGTAAACGGCTTCCTTTAATGTATTCCTTTCGTGACCTTCTAAATCCTTGTAAACAAAGTCTCCTTTTTCATACGCATCTAATATCTGTGCTTTGAACTTACGCGCAGTCTCACCCCAACTAGTGAGTAAAACAATATTTGCTCCCGCAAGTATTGTAAGTACGCCGGGACGATCTTTTTCGAAATTTTTGGAGATTGCATGCATTTCCATAGCATCGGTAATGATAATTCCATCGAATCTGAGTTTTTTTCGCAAAATATCTGTTAATATCTTCTTGGACAATGTTGCTGGATACTTTTCATCAATCAAAGGATACATGATATGTGCAGTCATCACAGCCTCGGCCCCTGACTCGATTGCTTTTTTAAATGGAACAAGTTCCAATGCTTCCAACTCAGCGAGTGACTTTTTGATGATAGGGAGACCTAAATGGCTATCCACGTTTGTGTCGCCATGGCCTGGGAAATGTTTAATCACGGGTAAGGCACCGCCTAGACGGGCACCTTGTTCGTATGCTACTGCTACATTTGAAACACGTCCGATATCCGAGCCAAACGAACGTGTGTTAATGACGGGGTTAAAGGGATTGTTATTGATATCTAAAACAGGTGCAAATAAAAAATTGATACCAAGTGATCTTAGTTCAAATGAGGTAACAAATCCAACGGTTTTTCCCCACTCTTCGTTTCCGGTTTGGCCAACCGCCATTGCACCAGGATATGCGGTCACTCCGTCCTTTACTCGAAACACCCGTCCACCTTCTTGGTCTGTAGAAATCAAAAATGGGGGAAGGTTTTCTGATTTTGCTGTCTCTTGTAGATCAGCCGTTAGGCTAATGATTTCTTCTTTGCTACCTAGATTCTTTCCAAATAAAATGATGCCACCTGGTTTTGTGTTTTTAATCTCCTCAAGCGCGATGGCATCCACGGTTTTAGAAGGAATTGCGATATGAATGGTTTGACCAACGAGTTCTTCGGGGCTCATGCGATTTGTGAGTTCCCATGCTTTGTTTGATAGAAAAGACTCACGTTCGTTGGCAGCAAGTTCCGTAAGGTAAAAGTCGAAGAAATAAGAAGAGAAAATAAAACCAATAATTAGAAAAAGGGAAAACGTTGTGCGCATTAGGATTCGATTCATGATTTGTCTTACAAACTTATCAATGTTCCAACTTTGACAAGAAAGAAAAATGCCATATCAACGGTTGTTGAAACTGTCTAATTGGCATTGTGCAAAACTTTTACCAGACACTCCCGGCCAACAAAGATTTTCGGAGTTCCTTCCAACAAAATAACTATGTTGCAGTTCCTGATGACTGGTTTGTTTTGATTACGGATATAGCAGGTTCGACAAAGGCAATCACGGAAGGGCGATATAAAGATGTGAACACGTCCGGTGGTCTAACTGCGATCGCAGTGGCAAACGTTTATGGTCATATGGATTTTCCTTTTGTATTCGGAGGCGATGGGGTGACATTTTTACTGCCTGTCGAATTTCTATTTCCAATTCGTTCGGCGATTGCAGATACGATTGGTCGAGTAAAAGAGTCGTTTGGACTAGTGCTAAGAGCCGGAATTGTCCCCGTTCAAGAATTATACCAACAAAAAGCCACATTGTTTGTAAGTAAATTTTGCGCTTCTCCTCACTATAACCAGTGTTCTATTTTTGGAGATGGCCTTGCACTTGCGGAAAAGTGGATCAAAGAAGGAAAGGATGAATCCTTTTTGGTTCGTGAAACCGAAAAAATAATTCCAGCTGATTTTACTGGTTTTACCTGTCGTTGGCAAGATATACCAGGATCGCGCGGTGAAGTGATTTCCTTAATCATTCAACCAATACACTCTTCAAATGAAGATTCAGCTAAAAGTGTATCCGAGGTACTGGATTTTATTTATGAAGAATTTGGCGGGGAGGACATCCATCATCCGATCGCTGTTGAAGATTTAGAGATCGATGATGGACCTTACTTACGAAGAGAAGCCGTCGCCCATACAGGTGGAAAAAAAGGCATTCGCTATTATCTTCATCTTATCAAGGTTTACCTAGAAACCGCCATTGTGTCACTATCTATCAAATACAAGCTCCCAATTCGATCAGGGCATTATGAACTGAAGCGCTTAAAAGAATACCAGGTGATGTCTGCCGATTTCCGTAAATTTGACGGAACGCTGAAAATGGTTTTGAGTGGGACAGCTCAAAATAGAAAGTCATTGGTTTCTTTTTTAGAGCATCTAACAACTCTTAAAAAAATAGAATATGGAATGTTTGTTTCTGATAGATCTCTTATGACTTGTATTTTGAAAGCGGGCGAGTCCCAGGAAGTCCATTTTGTTGATGGTGCAGATGGAGGATTTGCAATGGCTTCAAAATCATTGAAGGAAAAACTAAACGCATGAAAACTTTTTTACTTTGTCTCTTTCTAATCACAATCGGTTGTTCAGATTCTGGAAATAAGGAATCAACCTTACCAAATTCAGAGGACACCTCTAACTTAAATATTGAGAGTATGGAACCAAGGATTATTTTTTTTGGCGATTCTCTGACAGCTGGATTTGGATTGGATGATTATGAAACTTCTTGGCCCCACCTAATTCAGAATAGACTCGCGAAAGCAGGTCATTCTTTTCACATCACGAATGCGGGTGTCTCGGGCGATACAACGTCTGGCGGGATGGGGCGTATAGAGTGGGTTCTCAGTCAAAAGCCTACGATCTTTGTTTTGGAACTTGGCGCCAATGATATGTTACGCGGTATTCCACCTGCGGTCACAAAAAAGAACTTACAAGCGATGATTCAAAAGGTTCAGTCCGAACATCCGAATTGTCAAATTTTACTGATCGGTATGCAAGCAACTCCCAATATGGGCAAATCCTATCGTGCAGAATTTAACTCCATCTACCCTGACCTTGCCAAGGAAGCAGGTATCGCTTTGGTTCCTTTTCTTTTGGAAAAAGTAGCAGGTATCCGATCTCTCAATCAGAAGGACGGCATTCATCCTACCAAAGAAGGGCATGTTTTATTGGCAGATACAGTATATCCTTATATACTAAAGTTGGCTGAAAAATCAAAAAAACGGTAAGAATGTAGATTGTGAATCCGATCGTTGAATGAAGCCAGGCAGAATTTGTTTGTTTCAGGAATTTGACTTAGTTTTAGGCAATTTCCAAAGATTCCCTACAGAACTCTTATGACAAATTGGGCGTATTTTTCTGTGTTTTGATCCAATGGTAAGGGTAAATTTAGTTGGATCGACCAGACTTAGTTTCTGAACCCGTCTGATTTTTTTTCCTTGTCGAAGGGGATCGCAATAGAATCATGGTGTTACTCAAACCTCTCGCGGGAATAGCTCAGCGGTAGAGCATCTCCTTGCCAAGGAGAGGGTCGCGGGTTCAAGTCCCGTTTCCCGCTAACAGAGGATTGAACAACAGGCCGAAAGTAACGAGATCCTTCCTCACACTCATGGCACCCTGGTTCTTTTTATCCCTCCCTGATACTTTTTTTAAGATTGGAATACAATATGGAATTTACAGCAAAAAAAAACAATAACGCCTCATGCGATCTAACGATTACTTTTTCCCCACAAGAAGTGGAAACCGCCTTCAAAAAAGCATATGAAGGTGCCAGAGGAAAGGTTAAAATTCCAGGGTTTCGTCCAGGAAAAGCTCCGCTTGAAATGGTAGAAAAAATGCTCGGTGATAGCGTCATGGATGATGCCGCAAACATCATGTTGAACAATGCCATGTCCGATATTTATGCAAAATTGGAACACAAACCGATTCGTGTTCCACAGTTTAATGTTGAAAGTTTTGACCGCAAAGCCGGTGCTAAAGCAAAGACGACATATGATACAAAACCAGAAGTTGTACTTCCAAAACTCAAAAAAATAAAGATCCAACCCAAAGAAGTAAAAGTTTCAGATGCAGACATCCAAAAAGAATTGGAAGGGATGCAAAAGAGTATGGCACGCAATACCTTAAAGGATGAGGGTGAAGCGGTAGATGGAACGGATCTTTTAGAAATCCAATATAAATTTAAAGAAGAAGGTAAAGAATTTCCTGAAAATTCGCAAGTTGGAAAATTCCAAATGGGTGCTCCTCAAAATCCTCCGGGGTTTGATTCTGAACTTTTGGGCATGAAACTAAACGAAGAAAAAGAGTTTAATTTTCGTTATCCTGATTCCTTTCCCGCATCTCCAGAGTCCGCGGGTAAAAATTTTATATATCATGTAAAAGTAACTGCCTTGTACAAAGTGAGTTATCCAGAGATAGGTGATGACTTTGCATCTGAAGTTGACGGATCAGCCAACTTACAGGAATTAGAAGACAAAACCAAAAAACAGATCGAAGAGCTTTTTAATGGCGCACTAAAAAGAAAAAGTATGGAAGAAGCTTATGCTGAAATTCTCAAAGAAGCTAAGTTCGTAATTCCAGAATCTCTCATCATCGAAGAGACAGATGGAGTGTTTCATAATTTTATCCATGAAATGAGACTACCGCACATCTCGCTTGCGGACTATGCAAAACGTCTCGGAAAAGAAGAGACGGAAGTACGGTCCTCATTCCGTCAAATGGCAGAAAAACGCATTCAAACTTATCTTTTGAAGCACAAGATTGGAGAAGAGTTCAAAATCACTCTTTCCGATGAAGAAATTCAAGCAGGATTCGAAAAAGAAGCAATTTCTCAATCAACTTCGACCGAATCCCTCCAAAAAGAAGTCAAAAAGCAAAAGGCGGAAACTTTTTACCGAGACAAATTCCTGTTTGATAAAATCGACGAGTTCGTTTATGGTGAGGTAGAGAAGAAGTCGCCCAAATCGGTTTCCACCGAAGAAGCAGAGAAGTTATTTAGCGGGAAAGAATAGATATGTCAACATTAATGCCTTACGTAATTGAACAAACAAGTCGGGGAGAGCGTCAGTATGACATTTTCTCTAGGCTTTTGAAAGACCGGATCATTTTCCTTGGATCTGCGATCGACGAGGCATATGCCAATGTGATCTCAGCCCAGCTTTTGTTTTTGGAAGCAGAAAATCCAGAGCGTGACGTTTATTTGTATATCAATAGTCCAGGCGGATATGTTAGCTCCGGTATGGCGATATACGACACAATGCAACTCATCAAACCAGAGGTTCGCACGCTTTGTATTGGCCAAGCGTCTTCGATGGCAGCACTCCTCCTTGCTGGTGGCGCAAAAGGCAAACGTTCCGCATTGCCGAACTCCCGAATTATGTTGCACCAACCTTACGGTGGAGCAGGTGGACAGGCTTCGGATATTGAAATTTCTGCCCGTGAAATAGTTAAGATTAAAGACAAATTGATCGACCTTTATGGTAAGCACACTGGCAAATCGTCCGAACAAGTCAAAAAGGACACAGAACGTAATTTTTATATGAGCTCTGAAGAAGCCAAAGAATACGGAATCATCGACAACGTAATCCAAGAGCGCAAGCAGATCCAAGCCTAAGGAGGCTTTATGACCAAACGACCAACTACCGCAGGGAATACCCGTGAAAAATTACATTGTTCCTTTTGCGGGAAAGCTCAAGACGAAGTGCGTCGTTTGGTTGCAGGTCCGGGTGTTTATATCTGTGATGAATGCATTTCTCTTTGTAATGAAATCATCGCAGAAGAGCCACAAGGTGGTGAAAAAACGGCGATTGTGGGAGAGATCCCAAAGCCGCTTGAGATCAAAAAGATTTTAGACCAGTATGTGATTGGACAGGAGCAAGCCAAGAAGGCGCTTTCTGTTGCCGTTTATAACCACTACAAGAGAATCTTTCATAACGATCGTAAGGCGGGAGATGTCGAATTAGAAAAATCAAACATCATGCTTATCGGACCTACGGGTTCAGGAAAAACACTCTTAGCTCAGACACTCGCTAAAATTCTCAAAGTCCCATTTGCCATTGTGGACGCGACAGCACTCACGGAAGCAGGTTATGTCGGTGAAGATGTGGAAAACATCATTTTGAAACTGATTCAAAATGCGGACAATGATGTAAAACGTGCCGAGATGGGGATTATCTATATTGATGAGATCGACAAAATCTCACGCAAATCAGACTCTGCTTCGATCACAAGAGATGTGTCAGGCGAAGGTGTGCAACAAGCCTTACTCAAAATCATAGAAGGAACAGTTGCGAACGTTCCACCTCAAGGTGGGAGAAAACATCCACACCAAGAATACATCCCTGTTGAAACTAAGAACATACTCTTTATTTGTGGTGGGGCTTTTGTTGGACTTGATCAAATCATTAAACAGAGAGTAGGTGTTAAGTCGATAGGCTTTCACTCGGGTGAAGCTGTCAATGAAATGGGCAAACCCATTCAGTTGACCGAAAATCTCGTTCACCATGTCATTCCAGATGACTTAATGAAGTTTGGTTTGATACCAGAATTTATTGGTCGTTTGCCGATCGTTGCTACACTTGATGAGTTGACCATCGAGTCTTTAAAAGCCATTTTTACGGAACCTAAGAATTCTTTGTTGAAACAGTATCAAAAGATGTTTGATATTGAAAACGTAAAACTCAAATTTACAGAAGGTTCCATCAAAGCCATTGCCGAGACTGCGATCAAAAGAGAAAGTGGTGCGCGTGGTCTCAGAGCGATCGTCGAAGAGATCATGATGGATTTAATGTTTCAGATCCCTTCTAGAAAAGATGTTTTAGAAGTCATCCTTACAGAAGAGTCTGTTACAGGCCATGGCAAACCCATTACCATCCTGAAAGGTGATATCGAAAAGATCGCTTAGTCAGATTTTTTTTTGAATAAGTTCTGAAATGTCGATGTAATGTGATTCAAGGTATTCTTCCAGGATTCTTGAGTCGCTTGCATTTCATTCAAACCTGACTTTACATTATCTGAGAACTGATTGTATTTTTCTTCCAATTGGATGATGTTTTTTTCAAGATCATCCAGTATCTTTTTGCTGATACGTTTGTCTTCAGTCCCAAAATTACCAAACTCATATTCGATGATATCTTCTTTTACGCTACCCTTTGTGAGCAGGTGCATTTCAACATGAAAGTATTTTTCAAGAAGTGCAAACCTTCCTTCTTTTTCCAAACGTCGAATGCTTACTGTTAGGTAGGTGGAGTTTAAAAAACGCAACGGTCGAAATTTAGATGCGCGGTCGACCAAATCATGATCTTCAGCAATTACAACTGCTTCATCAAATCCTCCGACCCGTTCAAAGAGCCTTCGAGTGATAAAAATACAAAATCCTGCCGCACGTGGATTGATGGATTGGTTGAGTTTGACTGTAAGATTGGCAAGCTTGAACATTACTTTGTCCAGTTGGAGGTCCGACTGAGGTTTGAACTCGCAAGTGGCAAGATCTAAGAAACGTTCTTGCATTTCGCCTAAGGCAGATTCTAAAAAATTGTCTGGTAGAAAGACATCAGAGTCGAAGAAAAACAGAAATTCTCCCGTCGCAACTTCGGCACCACGATTCCGTCCAGGTCCAGGCATCCCACCGGCGACGACCTTCGCCCCAAATTTTTTAGCGATTTCAACCGTATTGTCTTTTGAGCCTGCATCAGCGATGATGACCTCAAAATCTTTAAAGGTCTGTTTTGTTATGGATTCAAGCAGGATGGGAAGAAATTTTTCTTCATTGAGAGAAGGAATGACAATACTGATCTTTGGCATGGGCAAACTATAAAGTAGTTTGAAAAAAATGCAAGTGCTTCAGTAAATAAAGCCGTTGTCCTTACAAACTTTTGCATACCATTGGGCGCTTGCTTTGGGAATGCGTTTCAGATCGGATGACTGTCGATCAACATAAACAATGCCAAATTGTTTTTCGTATCCTTCTTGCCATTCAAAATTGTCCAAAAAGGACCAAAGAAAATACCCTCTAACATCTACACCTTCTTCCATCGCTTTGAGCATAGATAGGAGGTATTCTTTTAGATATTGGATGCGAGAAGGATCTTCCACTTTTCCATCCTTGACTACGTCTGTCTGGCTGATCCCATTTTCTGTGATGTAGATCGGTTGGTTGCCATATTCCTTTGCGAGCCATTTCAGAAGATCATAGAACCCCTGTGGATAAATCTCCCAACCCATCGTAGTAAATTGAGTCGACTCGGCCGCAGGAAGAACGGGAAAAAATCGAAATAACGGAAACGGTATACTTTTGACGATCATGCGAGAGTAGTGATTGACCCCCATAAAATCCGTTTTTCTGGAAATCAATTCCATATCACCATCTTTGATATTATGTTTGTTTTGTGATAAAACGGCACTTTCGATCTCGGTTGGATACTTACCCTTATAGAGTGGATCCAACCAAAGTTGGTTCATGAGTGCATTGGCTCGTCTAACAGCTTTCCCTTCTTTGTTCAATTGGTTGGAATACACGGGAGTGAGCGCGTTGGTTAAACCCGCAATGGCTTTTGGAGAATGTGACCGAATACGTTCCAAACCAAGTCCATGTGCAAGTAAAAGGTTGTGTGCAACGCGAAGGGATGAATATGGTTTTCTTAGGCCAGGAGCATGGGCACCCAATACGTATCCTGCGACCATCACGATCCAAGGTTCATTCAATGTGATCCAGTGTTTGACGCGATCTCCAAGTTTCTTAAGTATAACATCTGTATAATCAGCAAAATGGTAAGCTGTGTCTCGATTTAACCAGCCACCTTTTTCTTCTAAAGCGTTCGGCAAATCCCAATGGTATAATGTAACAAAAGGAAGGATCTGCTTTCGCAAAAGTTCGTCTACTAGACGATCATAAAAGTCTAAGCCTTTTTGATTGACCTGACCAATCCCATTTGGAATGACTCTTGGCCATGCGATAGAAAAACGATAGGAGTGGATGTTGAGCTTCTTTATAAGAGCAACGTCTTCTTTGTATTTATGGAAATGATCACAAGCGATATCCCCATTATCAAAATTTTTGATTTTACCTTTTTTCTTTGTGAAGACATCCCAATTGGAAAGACCTTTGCCTTCTTCAAAGGCACCGCCTTCAATCTGATAGGAGGAAGTCGCAGTTCCCCACAAAAAATTTTTAGGAAATTGTAGCTTTAACATGGATCACTTCTATAGTTTTCTTCGGACAACAATGATACTTAAATTGTTTAAGGGGCTGAGCATGTCCTTTGCTTTTCCAAGAGCGCTCAACTTTTTGGCTATGGCAAGTAACATTTCTCGTGATGATTTTGGGTTCAAATCTAGTAAATAATCTACAAATTCTTCCATAATTTCGAAAGAAGTTAGCCCAAGTTCTTTGAGTGCTCGGTCTGTGCTCCAGACCAAAAAATCGCCCACTTCAATGCCATCTGCAATGGAAAGTTCGTGCGGATGCATTGCATGCCAAGAGTCATCACCGGTCCCCTCAATGACTTGGATGCCGTCATTGGAAAATTGGAAAATAGGCATGTCCATAAAATGTAAAAAGTGAAGTTTGTCTTTTTCTTCGCCTAAACCAAACACACTGATCTTGAGTTGACTCAAAGATAAACTGTGTAACGCACGTTCTATTTTTTCGATTAAATCTTTCGAGGTTGTTTGGGTCTCTTTTAGACCACTGATTAATCCGTGGATAAAAAGTTTTTGAGCTGACTCCGTGATTCCCGTTTCTACAAATCCCGCGAGTAGTCCAACAAAACCGTCTCGTGTTTGTATAATTTGCACATAATCACTATTTGCACTGCGTATAAGACTTGGAAAGATCGAAATGTCCCATCCATTTACTTTTTGTAATTCCATATCCGGTAACAGTTTGTTGATGAGTAGGGATCGTCCTTCCTCCCACTGGCTCTTTGTCGCTTCAACGTGAAAGTCAGTAGAATTTTGTGCTTGGAAGAGTGAGAGTTTGATGGTTCTTAAAAAATCTGCTTCCTCTGAACTATCTCCTTCCTCGTTACTATCCAATTGGATGTCCTGGATCTCCGTGGCAACACGATGGAAGATTTGATAGATGTATCCTAATATAAAATAGGTAAACCCACCGATAAATCCAGCAAAAGCTAATGAGACGTATAAACCTAAAAGTTTGAACGTGATAAAATTATTGTTAGCTGGATTTTTAAAGTGTTCAAATGCAAATTCAGAAAGTAGAAAAAGGGCAAATAAAAGAAAAAAAGAAAGAACTGCAATCAGTAGTGAAACTCTAGTTCTGATTCTAAACTTCCGTACATTCATATTTAAGAATCAGTTTTTTCCATGAGCATCATGATCATGGCCGATAAAAAGAATAAGAATGTGAGTGGAAGAAGGAGCATCATCATTGAAAATACATCAGGGCCTGGTGATAAAACAGCAGAAATCACGGCAATGATCAGTACACTTTCCCTCCATCGAAAGAATAAAAATTTGGAAGAAAGCAGACCGAGCCTTCCAAGCAAAATCAAAACGATGGGTAGTTGAAAAGAAGCCCCAAAGACCAAATGCAAATTAAAAAAAAGATCATAGTATTCATCAATGGGCAGTGATGGATCGATACCTTCAGGTCTTAGCACTACGAGAAATACTCGCAAAAAACCCTCAAATACAGTAAACCAACATAAGGCGAGACCAGACCAAAAAAGAAGAGTCGAAAAGAGGATAATGAACTTTCCCCATTTTTCAGTTTTTGGATCAACTGCAGGAACAATAAATCCCCACAAAATATAAAGCAGAATCGGCAACGCAATCAACACGGAAAGGAGAAGTGATGTTTTTAAATAAATTAGAAAGGGTGCCATCAGCTGGATTTGAAAAAATTTTGCTTCTGGACCTAGCACGTTCCTGTAGGGAGTGATCAGTATTTTATGGATCTCGCTGCCAAAGTAGAGCGTGATCACCATAAATACGAAGATGACCAAGATAGAGTAAATAAGCCTTTGGCGGAGCTCCTCTAGATGCTCTCCCAGGGTCATAAACTTTTCCCTGGCTTCGGAGCCCTCAGGCAAAGGGAGGGATTGGATTTTTTTCTTTGCGACCAATTCGAAAAATTAGGCTTTCTTTTTTCTGCTTGTTGTCGGCTGTTTTTTTGATTCAGTTTCTTCTTGTGGCAAAGAATTTGTGATTTCGTCGTCACTTCCACCCATAAGAGACTTTCTGAATTCTTTGATGCCCGACCCTAAATCTTTTGCTAGGGAAGGTAGGCGCTTGCCACCAAAAAACAAAAGAGCCAAAAAGACAATCAGAGCGATTTCCCATGGACCTAAATTAAAAAATGCAATCGGTGGAATCATAGTGATAGGAATTTGGATCATATTTTCCTCTTTGGTACAAGAAATATGCGTATGAACCTGGAAGCAAGCGGAATGATAGAATTCTTTGAACTCCTACCGCAGGTTTGTTCAGAGGGAGTTTACCTACTTGATACAAAATCACTCAAATTTTTGTTCGCCAATCATTTTTTCCAGTCCGAGATCTTCGCCCATTCTCAGGCAAAGGAATTCACCTTAGATTCGCTGTCTGCCTTAGTTTATCCGGGTGATGTTGAGAGATGGGAAAAAGAAATAAATAAAATTGAATCCTTGCAACTAAATGAAAAACGAGAATTCGTAACTCGATTTTCAATTCCAGGATTAACGTACATTAAGTGGATTCAGTTTCAAGAACGATTAGTGAAAATCCCTTCACTCTCAGATTTCCCACTCATTATTGGTTTTGCAAATGATGTCACTGACAAAATGGTTTCTGAGGAAAATGTAAAAGAACAGATCCAATTATTTCTTCGACTCTTTGAAAATGCGTCCGTTGGTATGGCGTTGCAAGATTGGGAAGGAGGATACTTTCGTATCAACGATAGATTCGCAGAGATCACTGGCTATTCGATAGAAGACCTAACCAATCTCAATATAAAACGTGCAAATGGTATTGCACTTACTAAGGAAGAACTTGAATACTTTAACATTTTGGGTGATGGTTTGGAAATTGGTGAGGCAAAACTAACAAGGAAAGATGGACGTAAGATAAATATATATCGCAGAACCAATACTTTTCGGAGTTCAAGTGGCAAATTGGATTTCTTTTTTGTATTGTTGGATGACTTAACCGAAAAAAAGCAAATTGAAGCTTACCTTCTCCATTCACAAAAAATGGAAACCATTGGAAATCTTGCCTCCAATTTAGCGCATGACTTGAACAATTATTTGCAACCAATCCATGTTTTTTCGGGTCTGGGAATGGAAGAGCTGGAACAAACAAACGAAACGAAAGTCGATCATTCAAAGATTAAAGAATACCTCCAAAAAATTATGATGGCGGCACAAAGCGCTCGTTCTATGATCCATAGAATCATCCGATTTTCAAAAGGGGTTGAGTCAGATTCAATCACCGTTGTAGATATCTCCGCAATCATCCAATCCAGTATTCCTATCTTAATTTCAGATGTTCCGAAAGGAGTGGATCTCGAATTTTCGTTTTCGGAAACGAGTTTGTATGCCAAAGTAGATCCCGTTCGCGTTTCTAAGATACTTGGAGAAATTGTATCGGGTTCGATTTTTCCTTGGGTCAAAGGTGAAGAAAGTAAAGGAAGGATTGTAACCATTCTAATTCATAATGAAGATATCCAAGAAGATCGGATTTTGGTTCAAATCTCTCTTAGTGGTATCGAAGCTCCACTCGTGACGAGTTGTCACGAAACGAACCGCTCTATCTTTGAAGAAGATGAATCGCGCTGGTCTGGTATCCAAATCATCGCACGATACATTCGAAATTGGGGTGGGGAACTTCGAGTTGAAAATTTAGGTGATCATGGTATCATCCTTTCCATTTTTCTTCCTGTTTCCGAAAAGATCATTGAATCTGATTGGAACGCCTCCCGACAAAAAAAGTTAGGTGAAGGTTCAACTTGGGAATTCCTACAATCTAAACAAGTCTGGATCATTGAAGATGATGTCCCATCTCTAGAATCACTATCGATGGTTCTTGCATTGAAACAAATAAGAGCGAATTTGTTTACATCATCGCTTGATGCCGTCGAAGAATTGAGAACGAATGTTCCAGATTTTGTTATCTCTGATTATCGTATGAAGGATATGAACGGGTTGAATTTATTGAGAAAAATAAAAAATCTCAATCAGAATCTTGGAGCCATCCTTCTTACTGGAAATGCAGATGGCCTCGATGCCGACAACTTAGTCTCTGAAGGGATATTGGTTAGATCCAAACCAATATCCGTTGAGGAATTGTATGAATCGATTCTTTTATCTTTTGGCTTTCTTTGATCCAGCTTTGTTTGGTTCGATCCCTGTAGTTTGAGTGATAAACTCTACCATTTCTTTGTAAAGGAAGGGTTTATCGGTTTTTACAAACTTGGATAAAAGTACATGATCTCCGTCCTCCACCTTTACCGCTTTGTTTAGTGGACTATGATTTGGATTGTTTTGAATTTTATCAAATGAAGCTAACATTGCCTTGACGGAGGCAGACCTATCTTGGATCGCTTCTGATTTAAAAAAGTAAAACAGTAAAACTGGATCCTCTATTTTTGATAGCGAATCTTCTTTCTCCACAAACCGTTTTAAATTCATGATATGTTGAATGGCATCGAAATACTGGTCTCGGTACCAATACTTGTAAGACTCGTTCTTTGCGTCCTGTTCATTTGATTTTCGTATCTCACCCATTACCATATGGATCAAACTTTTGCCCCATGTAAAACGAAACACATTGGCAGTCGGATCTGGGAAATCATAGAAAGGGGATGCTAAAATCACGGCGGCAACTTTGTCTGGATGTTTGCCAGCCAGGTAAGAAGTAATCAGTCCACCCATACTCGTTCCAATGATAATCACCTTTTCACCTAATTGTTGTGACATGATGAGGGCGGTTTCTGCATCGGATAAATACTTTTGGAACTCCGTATTTTTGTGATCTTCTACATTGGTTCCATGACCGGGAAGTCGAACATAATAAAGATTGGATTGGAAGGTTTCGGCGACTTGATTGACAACTTCTTCCCCTTCCATACGACTCGCACCAAATCCGTGGATATAAAGAATGGCAAGTGGAGTTTTGTCTGGGCTGTACCTGACCAATTTTTCTTCATTGTCTGGACGTGTGTTTTCTTGTTTGCTAATTTCTAATTCTTTTTTGTAATACTCGTCAAAATTTGGAAATGATTCAGTCTGGTTATATGTATAATCTCCCACTTGCCATATGAAGGTCGAAGCAAGAAATGAAGTCAGGATTAGTAGAATGGCGATGAGCCATTTGCCGATTGTTTTCATGGTTGTACTCTTTTTCAGGAAGATGAATCTAACAAATTTGTCAATTCTCCTACTAATTCAAGTCAATTTGTCTTTTTCTTGTCGAAAGCTTGATTCATCTCTGACGGTAAGGTTGGTTCCCGATCATGCTAAGTTATCCGTAGCATATGGGGATGTGACCCTTGCCACCCAAAAGCCAGAAAAACTTGTAGAAATCAATTGTGAGGCTTTCGGTAAGGTAGAGTGGCACGATTCCAAAATAGATGAAGCAGGTGTAATGAGAATGAACGAAGTTCCTTTGCCACTAGAGATCGAGAAGGGAAAGCTGTATCGATTTGAACCGAATGGGCAACATCTAATGTTAAAAGATAAAAAACGCAATTTGAAGCTTGGTGAAAGGTTAACGTTTACATTTCGCTTTGCGGATCTTTCGGAACTTGTCCTTTTTGCTGAGGTAAAACAATGAATCTAAATCGAAAGCTACTAACTTGTGTCCTACTATCCTTAGTTTCTTGCCAACCGAAACTGGATTTGGGACCGATTCCCATCGGTGGAAATTTTTTGTATGAAGATCGATCTGGCAAAAAGGTCTCCCTGTCTGATTATCCAGAACCGGTGCTTTTTGTTTTTTTTGGATACACTCAGTGTCCTGATTTTTGCCCAAATATGTTATCAAAAATTAAGTTGGCACAAGGGATGTTGGATAAAGATTTATCCAACTCTTTTCGAACGATTTTTATTTCGATCGATCCCAGTCGGGATGGATCCGATGTCGTACAAAAGTACGTTTCTTTTTATTTACAGAATGCAACGGGTTTATCATTCAACGAGAGTACAACCGCATTGCTAGTAAAACAATATGGAGCCTATGTAGAAAAATCGACAGATAAAGATACGATCGATCACTCTACTTATGTCTACGTTCTTGATAAAGAACGTAAAACAAGAGTTTTGCTAAAGTCAAATGATTCCGCTGAACAATTTGCTACCGTGATAAAAGCGTTAAGCGGCGATTCCGTTCAATCGCAATAAAGCCTCAATCTCGGGATCTTTCCCATAAAAAGCCCGAAACAAGTTCATGGCGGAGTCGGATCCGCCTTTCTCCAAAACACTAACTCTAAATTTTTCAGCAAGCTTTTCAGAAAATACACCTTCATCGATAAACTTAAAGTAAGCGTTGGCGGAAAGAAGTTCTGCCCACTTGTAAGAGTAGTAGCCAGCGGCATAACCGCCCGCAAATATATGTGAAAAAGCATTTTGAAATTTATTGTAACTCGGTGGATGAATGACACCCACTTCGCTTCTCACTTTATCCAAGATCTTTTGTACTTCCGCTTCGGACGGTGCGGACTTGTGTATGAGCATATCAAAGATTGCAAATTCGAGCTGTCTCACAACTCCAAGTGCGGATTGAAAATTTTTAGCACGAACCATGGTATCAATATAATCTTTTGGAATCGGTTCTCCCGTTTTGTAGTGTTTGGCGAAAAGCGCTAGAACTTTAGGCTCATATGCAAAATTTTCCAAAAATTGGGAAGGAAATTCGACAGCATCCCACTCAACACCATTAACACCGCTTACAAACGCTTCATTCACACGGGAGAGCAAATGATGGAGCGCGTGTCCTAATTCGTGAAATAATGTAACTACATCCGATGGTTTGAGCAGAGAAGGCTGATCCTTCGTCGAAGCAGGAAAATTTCCGATAACGAAGGCAATGGGAAGAACCTCCGCTCCCGTCTCATCAATATAATGTGGTTTCCAATTATGCATCCAGGCACCACCTTTTTTTTCCTTCCGTGCCTCCAAATCCATATATAGGCGAGCTCGCACCTCACCTTTGATACGGATTTCATAACAGAGAACCGTTTCGTGCCAAACACGAGTCTTCACAATTTGGAACTGTATACCCAGAAGCGATTCCAAAAAAATGAACATACCCTTTACTACAGATTCTTTTTCCAGATAAGGTCTATATTTTTCTTCTTCGTAGTCGAAAGATTCTTTTTTGAGTTTTTCGCTATAAAAAATTACATCGTGGGGTTTTAGATCATCACAACCATGTTTGGCGGCAAAAGTTTTTAAAACCTCAAATTCTTTTTCTGCGATTGGTTTTGCTTTTTTTGCTAGATCATATAGGAATGTAAGCACTTGTTCTGGGCTGTCTGCTACTTTTGTGGCAAGACTTAGATGAGCAAACGAATCGAACCCAAGTATCTCTGCTTCCTTTTTGCGAAGTTGAAGAATCTCTTCCAAAATAGGGCCGTTTTGTGGAGATTTCGTAGTAGATGCCTTATACAGCTCTTCTCTTTTTTCCCGATTTGGACCGTAGGTCATGTATGCGATATAACTTGGGAAGTGGAGAGTAAACTTATACTTTCCATTTTCAGTTTTTGCTGAGATGAGTTCACCTTCTGGCATTCCTTCTACGTCAACGGATTCAAGAATCATCTCAAATGCGTTTGTTGCATCTAAAACATTTTGAGAGAACTGATTGGATAAATCTGATTGTCTGATACGTATTTCTTTTAAACTGTCTTTTTTCTCTTTAGATAGTCCAACGCCCGATAGGCGAAAATCACGAATCTCGTTTTGTAATACTTTTTTCTGTTCACCATTTAAACCGGATTCATTGGATTCGATATGGAGCAGGGCTTTAAAAATGGATTCATCTTGGCCAAGATTCGTATAGTATTCAGTGAGTTTCGGAAGAATTGCAGCATAAATCGATTGGGACTCTTCGCTATTTTTGACCGAGTTGATGTGTGAAATCTCAGTGCTGAGATCGGACAGTTCTGTTTGAATCGTTTGGTATTTTTTTAAAAAATTAGAATAGGTGATGTTGGGATTTTGTAAAAGAATTGAGATTTCTTTTAAATTTGATTCCATCTTTTCTAGGATTGCGGATTGTTTGTTTGAAAGATGTTCTTCATTAAATTCAGGAAACATATTCACCTCTGTGTTTTAGACTCTTAGTTTATAATGGATAAAGATAAAATCGTTTTTTTTGATGGTTTCTGCCATTTGTGTAATGGATCTGTCCAATTTTTGTTAAAAGCAAATAAAAACAAAAACTTATATTTTGCTCCATTGCAATCTGAATTTCGGAAAATTAACTTTTCACATATTCCAGAGGACTCATCTAGCATCTGTTATTTTTCGTCCGATACTGTCTATAAAGAATCTGATGCCATCTTACAAATTACGAGGGAACTTACATTCCCATACTATCTACTCTATTGGTTTCGTATTTTGCCAAAATCATTGAGGGATCTAGTATATAGATGGATTGCTCGTCATCGCTACCAGTGGTTTGGGAAGTCAAAAGTCTGTTTTTCCCCCAGTGCAGAGTATCGATCTAGATTCCTGTTTTGAAAGCGAGACGATCTCCTTCTGCACCTTCTAAACTGTCCAGATAACTTTTGCTTGTATATTCGTATGCCTTGGCCGCAGGTTTTCCTGAAGATAGGACGGAGGAAGCATCAATGCCTGTGCGCGTAAATGCCTCATCCACGGACATAAAGTCCGTACCACCCAACGTTGGATGAGGATAGGTGCTTGGGACTTGAGAAGCAGAAAGACCATCATTTACAAATCCATTGATGTCAAAAAGGCCATATGATAATTTAGCACCACTTACACTGGCATTTAAATTACATATGGTTTCAGGAAAGGGCGTACCGCTGGAGGATGTGGATTGAGAGATACTCGCTTTGGCAGTGGTCAAAAACGGACTATCGAATTTTTGCATATAGGCTAGTCCATAATAGACTTGATCGGAGTTTCCACATTGGCTCTTTAAAGCATTCAAAGTGGATGTCTGACTAGGATTGAGAGCGATGAGTTTGGAAAATTTAAGTCGAACCACAGATCGGAAGCAAAGTTGTTTGCCCGAATCAACTTCTGTAAGCACCACCCGACCAATATCACTAATCCAAGATGCATTTTCGGGGCCGAGCCTCCAGGTATAAGTTTGGAACTTGGTTCCGTAGCTTGCTTCGTTGGCGGTATAACTTTCGGTGATAACATTGCCAGCGTTTGCAAACTGGGCATTATTGAAGTCGCCTAATTTGTAATAAATTAGACCTCCATCATTTCCAAGCAATGTATCAGGATTGTCAAAAAACAACTGCAAGCTGGGAGATGTATTGCCAGTTTTTGTTATCTCTAGGAAGTTATTGAAGGATTTTGTTCCTGTATAGGCGCTGGCTGTGATACCTGAGATAGGAGATGCTTGTTGATTGAGTTTGAGACGAATGGTTGTGCTCCCGATCCCATCTAGAGTTACGTTTGTAAAGGTTTGTGAGACGGGGTTTGAATTTTGGAAGAATCCTGCTCTTTTTAACCCTTGGATCAATTGGTCAATGAGAGTGGAATTGCCACGTGCCCAAGTGGCAGACTGCCTCACAAATCCCCAAGAATTTGCCGCCGCAAACAATGGTTCGGAACCCATATGTATTCGTAGTGCGTCCGTTAGGTTTTGAAATGTAGGGGGAGCAATTTGTTTAAAAATTTGTCTGTCCGAGACTTGAATGGAGATTCCAAAAAATAGAAAAATATAAATTAACTTTTTCATTTATTCAGCGATCCCTTTCGGTACACAAATTGTGAAACCTGATTGGACATTACAGCCAGCGGTTGCGTTTTGTTGGAATAAAAGCCCCAGGATGAGGAGGCCGCCACCTTTTTCTTCTTTCTTTTTGCATAGGAGTATTCCTGAAAATGTAAAGGCAAGGAGACAGAATATGATGATTCGATTCATGAAATATAAGAATCACATTTAGTCAGTTTTGCAAGATATTGTGGAAAAAAAAATGGGAACAAATGAGATGTAACCTGGGCTCCATTTTGAAGTATTTTAAATTCCTTACATTCTATTATCTGATTCTCCTATCAGTAGCAGTAGAGGCGCAAAGCCGAAAAAAGGGAATCGAAATGAGTGATTCCAAATCCACAAGCGGACGTAAGTTTGCACTGGTCATCGGTATCAATGCATATCAGGATCCGCAAATCGGAGATTTGGATAAAGCAGAAAATGATGCTACTGGTGTAGCAAAAATTCTTGCCAAGTATGGAAGTTTTGATCGCATACAAACGATATTAGGTGGTGGTCCCTCGCAGGTCTCTGGTTCTTCGGCACAATCTAAATTTACCTTGGAAGCAGAATATGACAAAATGATTTCAGAGATGCAACCTGAGGATAGTTTGATCTTTTATTTTTCCGGTCACGGTATGACGGATTATGATGAGAAGACATATCTTTTGGCGGCAGATTCAGAACTCGGAAGGCTTATCGGTACGTCCATTGCCTTAGAAGACTTGATCCAACGATCCAGAGAAAAGGGTCTGAAAAAAGTGATTTTTATTTTAGATGCATGTCGCAATCCAGATAAAACCACTCAAATCTCAGGACCCAAGTTTTTAAAGAATACGACCTTCAATGATGCAGAACAAGTTGCAGTTCTTTATTCAACAAAATTGGGCTATTATAGTTATGAAGATGATAAATCAGCATATGGTGTATTTACGAAGTATCTGATTTATGGTTTGGAAGGCCGGGCCGATTCCAACTTCAATGCCGAAATCACCTTTACTGAGTTATCTGATTACGTTACTAATTCTCTTAAGGATTGGTCTGCCACAAATAAAAAGAACCAGAAACCATATGTAAAATACTATAGCGAAAAGTCGGGTGACATTGCGCTCACTTATGCTAGCAATCCCGAATTCAGTTTGGCAGACTTAAAAATTTATGATCCATATGACAATCGTTATCTTTATCGGAGTTTGGTTTTGCCAGGTTGGGGGCAATACGCAAGAGGAGAAGAAACAAAAGGCAGATGGATGATGTGGACATCTGGAGTCTTGTATTCATTGCTTACATATAGTTATGTGAATTTACAAGAGACAAAAAAAGAGTATCTAGATACGCCAGGACTGCCTCCTTCCAATTTGTTTTTAGAAACCGTTTTGATCAATGAATCTCTGCTTGCTGGCCCAAGAAAAGATTATGAGGAAGCGATTGAACAGATGGAAATGGTGAGCAACGTCTTTATTTTATATTATGCCTACAATCTAATCGATTTTTATTTTTTTCATAAAAAAAGAGAGAACGACTCACAATCACAAATCGATGGTCGCCTACTTTATACAAATTTGAAAAGAGAGCGAGTTGGATTTGGACAGAACTATCTAATCGAGGACAAAATGTATGTTTATTTTCAAACAGCATTTTAGTTCATTTCTTTGTTGTTTATGGATCCTGTCTTGTTCGATTCCAGTGTCGTCCCGTTTAACGGATCCAGAAAGTGATACCTTTTTATCAAATTCACTTCTTTCTTTGATATTGAATGTTTTTCCTCATGAAACGGATCCCTCTCCTGGTGTTTTGAAGGAAGTTCCAACATCCATATCATTAAGATCTAATTTACGGGACTTTGATGTAAGTGATTCAACAGTCTCGATTCTTTTGAACGGTGCGACATATTCCGATTATGTGGTATCATTTCGTGATGGGAATTTGATCAGCATTTCATTTTTAAATCGAAATTGGCAGGGTATTCTTGATTTGAATTATCAAATCAAAGGGAAAGGTCAGGACTCTATCCTTACTACACTATCCAAAAAATATACAATCGATTCCTCTGCGCCCAGTGTTGTTGTAACGAATCGGCTTGGTGATTACCCAAAATTTTTAAATGATCGTTTTATCGAACTTCAATTTTCAGAGAAAGTAAGCGGAGCTGACAATCCTAACCACTACCAATTTTCCGGATCCGCAAAAGGTTCACTTGTGGTAGTCAATTCTGTGAGGATATCAGATACAATCTACAGATTGTCATTTTTGGGATCACCTGATTCTCGATTTAGTAGTTTATCTTTGGGAATTAGTAACATTAAAGACACAAACGATACGAATCTCAATCAAACATTGAATTTTAAAATTCCGATCATTCGTGAGGTCGGTGAGGTGATTGAACCACGCACGTTTGCTCAATGTGTTAAAACCGATTCAAATACTGTCTTTGTAATTGGCGGTTGGAAAAATGGAACACCTGTTCGAACGATTGAAAAAGTTAATTTGACTACTTATGCGACTGAGGTGATAGGTAACCTTGGTATTGAGAGAGTTTTCTTTTCTGCGACGCTTGCAAATAACGGTAAGATATTGGTAACCGGAGGTCTGCGAGGTGCCGATGGAACTACGACTAGACTCAATACTGCAGAATGGATTACAGTAAATCCCTTTTCAGTTGCTAATGCTACATTTACTCTCCCAACGAACAGATATTATCATGAAAGTGTTTTGACAGATGATGGAAACATTTTTATGTTTGGTGGACAAGCAACCAGTGCAAATTCTCAAAGACTTGCCACAACACTATTTGTAAATCCCGAAATACCAGGCACTATCCAAACTGGACCTTCTATCAGTTCGGGAAGAGAGGGACTCGCATGGGCAAAATTTCAATCCAAGTTATGGCTCAGTGCTGGAGAAAATACCAGCGGTGTAGTCACAAATCTGGTCGAATCGATTTCCATGATTTCACCTTATACCTATGCCTGCGAACCTTCCGCTTCTCCTTGCGCAGGTTTTTCAGTCCCCCGGAGTTTACATCGAATGGTCGCAACGGATCAAAACTTGACGATATTAGGTGGGCGAAGTGGGATTGCTCTTTCTGAAAAATGGAATCGGGACCTTTCGCGGTTTCAGTCCTTCTCTCTTTTTGACAACGGGACTGTTTACGGTGGGGCAGTTGTATTTGAGGGAACAAACATTTTAGATATTGGAGGATACCTCCAAAGTCCTATTGAATCACAAACTATCAATTCAGTCAAACTTATCGATCCTCAAAATGCAACTGTTGTTCAGCTTAGTCCCTTAAAGACTGCAAGATATGGTCATTGCGTGATTCCCGTATCTCAAAGTAAGGTGGTAGTCATTGGAGGGAGTCAAGGCGATACAAGCAGGCAAAACTCACGTGATACGAGTTCCATAGAAGTGATAGAATACAATGAATAAACTTTATCCCCTTATTTGCTGTGTCTTGTTTGGTTTTTGTCAGGTGGAAAAAGTTGGAAATGGTAGTGACATTACCAATACGGAAAATCTATTTACGAGCTTGTTTGTTTTTGGTGTAAGCGCTGAAGTAAGCTTTGTTCCAGCTTCCGCAACGGTCCATAAACAACTCAAAACTATCGATCTAAATTTTAAAAACGAACTTCTTGAATTATCTAATAATGATATACTTTTATATAATAATGGTTCAAATTTAAATTTTTTACTCACTCGACTTGCTTCAAAAAGTTATCGAATCGAATTCACTGGAATTGAGGGCAAGATAGAGTTGGATCTTTCTCGATTTGCGACAAAAAATGGAATTAGCTTTGGTAATACGTCATTCCTATGGACGATTGACAATCAATTGCCCGAAATAGTCTCAAGTAACAAAGTGCAGATGGTACATTCCATCGATTTGAGAGATGGAAATACGATCCTCTCTTTTTCGGAGGCAGTAGAGGGTGCTGAAGATCTTTCCAATTATTCGATCACTTATTCTGATCCAAACACAATCCAGGCGATTAAGATTCTCAGGGTGGACAATCAAAACTATCGAATCTTTTTTGATAGTTTTGGGACAAAGCCGATGCAAGTTACAGTTACACCTATTCGTGTGAAGGATTTTGCGGGCAATACAGTAAAAGGTGGAAGTTTTGAGATTAATGTCTATGGATTTCGCAAAATAGGGTCCTTGAAGGAAAAAAGGTGTGATGGATCTGCAATCGCCTTGGATTCAACTCGTATTTTATATAGCGGGGGTGTGAATTTAGGAACCATCAGTAGTACATTAGAGATCTATGATGCGTCAACTGAGTCAAGTCGATTGCTCACTGCTCAAACAACAAAACCGATGTTTTATCATCGGTCGTTTAAATTGCCGAATGGAAAAATTTTGCTCATCGGAGGATTCGAGTCCTCCTTTTTAACAGCGGCATCTGATAAATATGGAATCGTGAGTACAGAGACGTTTCTCTTTGATCCAGAAACGGAAACGATTCAATCTGGGCCAAGTCTAAATACTCCACGCTCTAATTTTGCCAGCCTACAATTGAAAGATGGGTCCATAGTCGTTCTTGGTGGTATGACTGTCGTGTCATCTGTCATTGCCGATTTACGATACTCAAATGTGATTGAGATTTTAAGACCGGGTGCAGCTTCTTTTGAAACATTAACACTGGTATTACCTACGACACTCCATTCTCATGGAGCAGTTGAATTGAGCGATGGAAAGGTACTCGTTTTCGGAGGGCTCATCAATCGACTCGATTCCCCTGCGGCATATAATTTCGAAGCATATAGGTTGGATTTGGTCGCTCAAACTGTGGTGGGTACAAAAACATTACAAGGAAATTTGATCGAAAGTTTTTCTAGTTTAGATGGAGAAAGGTTATTTCTTGGTTCTGGGTTTCGTTCGCCTAACTTACTCGTTTACCAACAAGATTCAGGAAAAATTGAAAATTATGGAACTCTTTCTCGTTCTTTAGGAAGGACAACTCTTTTCTCCGATGATCGATACCATAATTTTTTGTCAGGGATTAGCGGAAATTCATCACCTGGTCCGTTAGAAAAAGTGATTCATCTATCTCGTGATTTTTCAAAAATTGTTGATGGTTTGTCGATTCCTGAACCAAAGTTTTGTAATGCGACAATGAATTTGAATGGAAAAGTATATGAATTGGGCGGATCGAATGATTATACTAATTATATAAAGATTGCTGGTGGTCTCAATTTAGCAAACGCTTCAAGTGATTCGGTGTGGGTGTATGAAGCAAAGTAACGTTTATAATTTTCACATTAGATGGATACTCCATCGATTTCTCATATTGCTCGCAAGTTTTACTTTTGAGTTTTGTTCGATTACGGAATCACAAAACAAAATGGATTCCATTAATAATGAGTCCAATCTACTCACTCAAATTCTTTTATTCCAACCAAACCTAAACTGCAATTATAGCCCGGAAAATCTATCCGTCGTGAATAGTGTCTCTTCCGTCTCGCTCACTTGTGATGCAAATTTGGATCAAAATATTGTTATTCCCAAAAACATTTCCGATTCATATGACTTGAGTTATCCGGTTCCCAATCGTTTGATTCTCCAACCAAAAAATTCAATGGGTGAGGGTGAATTTACCTTTCTCTTTGATTTTCTAAAAGATTCCAATGGCCGTAATTTACTCAATGCAAACTATTCATTTCGAATTGATCGAACTCCGCCTACAGCTTCGACGGAGTTTGATGGCAAACTGATTGGTACAAGTGACTTGGCAAAAGGTTTCATTGAAATCAACTTTTCCGAAAAAATGTTAGGGTCTGGGAGAATATCAAATTACCAGTTTGAAGGCGAAGCCAGTCAAAATCTGGTCATTTCTGATATACGAGAGACTAGCAACAATCAGGTGCGACTATTCTTTTTGGGTGAACCGATACGAACAGGAGGAGAACTGATCCTAAAAATATCCTCGCTTACAGATCTGGGTGGAAACCCGCTCACTCAAAATCGGATCACTCTCAATTTGATCGGCGTAAAAATCGTGGCTACACTCGCAAAGGCTCGCCGCCAACTCAGTAGTGTTCTCGTTAATGATCGGATTTATATCATTGGAGGAAGGGCTGCTGCGAGTTCTGCAACTGCCATTGCAACATTGGAAGTCTTTAATACAAAGACTTTACAAATTGAAAAAGAAATAGCATATGATGTTGGGATCCCAGCAATATCGGAACATAAAGCTACAGCACTCACAGATGGAAGGATTTTGATCGCAGGAGGACGCAATACTTCAGGTACAAGCTTAAACACTTCCTTTTTCTTTAATCCAACAACAGAAAGTTTTTCAGTTGGTCCTAATTTAACTGGCGCAAGACGAGACTTTACTCTCCATTCTATTGGGAACCGTCATTATTTGATTGGTGGTACGGAAGCAGTCTCCAATACGATTGAAGTTTTTTCAGAAACTACATCGACATTTCAGAATGTATTTACGATGCAAAGATCGAGAGCGACATCTGGAACTGGTAGCGGGAGTATATGCAGTTCATCTGAAAGTTCATTTTCAGTATTCGGTGCTTCATCTATTAATACAGATGTTTTGGAGACTTTTAATATCTCCAACTCTACAGCTACAGCTTCTACTGGTTCCGTTTCTACTGAGTCAAACGTGGTTTGTCGGTTGGGAGGATCACAACTGCGTTATGTGGGATCAGGTTCATTTGCAAGAATTTGGAATGATTCATTGACTGTGCAGTCTACCCAATTCCGTGTAGATGCGAGAACTGCCTATTCCCATTTTCCCTTTTCATCTACACAAGACATTCTATTGGGAGGATCAGTGGGAGCAAACGCAATTGATTCTATATTATTGAATGATTGGCAGTTGGGACTCTCGAAAGAGATAGGAAAATTAAATTACCTTCGTTCAGCCGCAAACTTTATCAAAATGCCTGGGGAAAATAGAGGCTTTTTGATCGGCGGCCAGTACGGTGGCGCTTCTTATAACATTATCGAAGAAGTTAAATGGTGAAACACCCAACAAACAAATAAATGCTAATTTGGAAGAACTTCCATTTCCCACTCAATTGCGGAAGTATCTAATATGGTTTTTGACATCACGTCTGGAAGTGAGATCGATTTGGATCCTGTAAGTGCTGGAGGCAATAGTTTAAAAAAGGAGTCACCTTTTTTGTTTTTAAACTGGAAGTCTGTCCATTCTTCTTTGGAAGCAAAAGCCTTGATCTTATCACGTCCGTAAGGTGGAGCCGCCTGCAATGATTTGTCCCCGTCGGGAATGGTAACCTTTTGTCCCTTTTTCAAATAATTCGCTGTCTGTGTAGGGCTTGGAAAAAGTAACACTGGTTCGTCTGATTTGTCCCCTGGAATGAGCATCACGTACACATAATTGTCCTCATTTGATTCCAATTCAAATCGAATCGCCTCGCCAGCAGTATATTTTGATTTTAATTGCGAAAATTTGAGAGGAGATGTGGGTGATGATTTTTTTTCTGTAATGGCTAGGTATATGTTCTTTTTGTCTAAAAAGGAAAAAAAATCTTGGAGTAGTGTTTTGGAGATTGAAGTTGGGAGAGAATTTTTATATTCTAATTTGCCAGATTCCATATCCACCATTTGAATTTGTGTAGCGGAATCTTTTTGCTGAACCAATACAATTTTTTCAGCAGATTTAAAAGTGGGATCGTCTTTTAAGGAACTCACATCAATGTCACCATTGATCGACGAAGTTAGGTTTATACCGGTTGGGATCTGAGTTTGTAGGATTGCTTCACCTCGATTCGAGGAAAGTATCTGAGTTTTTATGTAATCAGTTAGATCACGTGTATCGGTATCAGTCGATTGTGCAATGAAAGCAAATTTATAAACCGGGCGTTTTGAATTCGACTCACCAGCGAATAATATAAAAGTGCAAATTGAGAAAATGACGAGATACTTTTTAATGGTGTGGTCTTTCCTTTCATACTGTCGATTAAATCGCTGTTCTTTAAATTTTGTTCTTTGATCAAATTGTAATTTTCTTCTTTGATTTGTTTTAGATGTTCAAAGATGATCATTTTTTCTTTGGCGTATTCATTTAAAATTTGTTTTTTAAATTCAGATCCGGATACAACGATTTCTTCATTTGCTTCTACGAGAACGTCCTTTTTCTTTTTGGGATCTCCAACAGCAACCGTTCCTTCGTTTACATATACACCATCGGCAAGTTTTAAGTCTTCGTTTGTACCACCAGCATCAGGTAATGCTACAATGAATTCGGTCCCTCTTACGCCCGCGACATAACTTGGTGCGACGATGGACAATTTTTGTTCTTTGCCTGCTTCTTGTTTGTGGGCTTTGACGAAGAGTTTGCCTGAGTAGGCTTTGACGGTGGTTCGTTTGGTTGAAGGGTTTAGAATTTCATCCAATGATAAGGAGGTATATTTTTCCATTCGGATGGTTGCTTGAGTGGCCAGTTGGATCTCGCAGGTTCCATCCATTGTAGTGACTTTGTCTCCCACTCGCAGTACCTGGTTAATTTTTAGCGGGGTAGGTTTTTTATTGCGTGGTCCAGAAAGGGTCGTATTGCCCTGGATAAAAGTGACGACACCCACTTCCTCACTAAAAATGGAGGTCAGTGAAAGAAAAAATACCAAACTACCAATCAAAGTCTTCATACGACATTGATATCGGGATCGATTTTGACTTACAAGCCAAAAAGTTGTCAATTTGAATCTCAGATAGACAAAATACTGGTTGTATACCTAAATCGGGGTATTTACAAGCAAGTTATATGGGTGTTACACTGATTCTCAGTTAACATCGTGAATTTTAATTTATTCAATCATTCAAATTTATTGTTTTTGGCACTGAGCCTCTATTCAATACCGATTTTATCTTTAAATACAGTTATATTAAGAAATTCAGGCTCGATTCGCGGCACTGTCATTGGTCAAAATGCAGAGTCGATTCAATTAAAGACGGAAGAGGGCGGTACAATAAATATTCCTAAGAAAAAAGTTTTAAAAGTTTTATATAAAGAAATCACCACTCGTGAAGTGGATGATATTCGTAAAAAAGAAGAAGAAAAATTTAAGATACAACAATTAAAAGAAAATGAAAAACAATTATTAGCTGAAAAAAGAAAGGCAGAAGAATTAAAAAAAGTCAAAGAAAAGTATGAGAATCAAAGCAATCCAGCTTATCCAAAGCAAAAATTAGGACTCTTAAGCTCATATCGTTTGTACAATTCGTATCCAAATCCTATCGTAACTTTAGCAGATCCAGATGCAAGTTGTGAACCATATTCCTATTCGAGTGATTGGTATTTCCTTTTTGGGACATTTCGAATAACGTCACCTGATTTGAGTCAGTTGTTACCAAAGGAGTCTCGACCCATCCAAATTCGTTACGAAACAAGTTGGACAGACTTGGCAGTTACTATGTTAGGAGGTATAGCTGTTTCAATTACGAAAAAAACACTTTATGTTGATGTCTGCACACAAAGCAATCAGAAACGTGTTGTCTCTGAGTCCGAGATTCTTTTAGAAAAGGAAATCGAAAAGAAGATTAACGAAGACTTTAAAAAGATAAAAGAAAAAGAAGAATTGGAAGAAAATATCAAATTAGAAATGGAGATCAAAAAACTTGAAAAGATTGGAAAACATAGATAGAGTTTTTTTGCGATTCTCTTGGGTATTTTTTGTGCTATTTACTACATCCTGTTATGTGAATCCGATTTTTAAAAAAACTGTAGATGGCGTACTAAAAAAAAGTCAAACAGGGTTATCATCCGTCCTCTCTCTTTTAGGACTTTCTACTGTTTTTTTGACTGAACCGACTGGTGCCCGCGCGGAAATTAGATTTAGTAAAGCTGATGGTTCCGTTTATTCTGATAAGCTGGTTGCAACAGGAGAAAGTGAAGCCGCAAACATACGTGTTTTGCGAAGAGCATTGTCGAATATTTTTTATACAGATAATGATGGCAAGGTGACGATCTATTTCCCAAAATTAGATACCACATATTCGATCGAAATTCGTGAGCGTTCGGGAACTGTCCTTGCGAAAATCAAGATCAAGGTGCCAAGAAATGTGAACTCAAATCTAGATTTGATTCCGGCAGTCGAATTTGGAGATATCATCACGAACGTGCTTTCGACCTCACCGATTGGGGGATCGATTCCTGCCAGTCTAAGCTATGCCGGCTCACCTTTTATTTTTACAAAGGATGTTGCGATTCCTCCAATCACACCTACGTTTTCTGGAGTGATCACGGACTGCCAAGCAATACCAAGCCTTCCTCCTGGAATTGTGTTAGGTAGCACGGATTGCGCTTTGAGCGGAACGCCCACTTCGACTTCGCCTGTTACAACGTATGCAATTAGAGCAAGTAACTCTTTCGGAAGTACTTCCAATGAAATAATTATGAGTGTAACAGTTGCTCCTCCCACAAATCTCGTTTATCCAAACGCTCCTTTTTTGTTTACAACCTCTCTTGCGATCACGAGCCAAACACCAACCTATACAGGAACGATTTCTTCGTGTTCTGTGACACCAGTTCTGCCTGCAGGACTTTCTATCGACAGTTCCACTTGCACGCTATCGGGAACACCATCATCTGTTTCGGGAACTACAAATTACACCGTGACGGGATCCAATAGCAATGGATCTGCCTCCGTCGTCATCAGCATTACGGTGAATGATGTGCCACCGTCTGCCCTTACTTATGCGGGTACTCCGTTTACCTTTACACAAGGCCTTGCGATAAATACAGCGACACCGACATTTTCTGGCTCAGTTACATCTTGCACTTCGTCTCCCACTTTGCCGACAGGGCTTGTTATCAATGGAACAAGCTGTGAAATCACAGGTACTCCAACGACATCTCAAGGAATTACTCCTTACGTGATTACGGCCTCAAACCCATATGGAAGCACCACGGCAAATATTCAAATTACGGTAAACATTGCACCTCCAGCTTCGCTCGTTTATGCTGGTTCACCTTTTGTCTTTACTCAGAATGTAATCATAGCCAATCAAACTCCAACATTTACTGGGACGGTGACCTCTTGCTCCTCAAGCCCATCACTTCCAACAGGTTTGGGAATCAATCCATCAACCTGCGCAATCACTGGGACACCTACTGCGATTCAAGGACTCATCAATTATACGATAACCGCAACAAATTCCTCCGGTAGTACACAGGCAAACATTGATATTACGATCAACATTGCTGCACCAACAGCCCTTTCTTACACCGGATCACCATTTACATTTACTCAAAATGCAACGATTTCTGCCTTAACTCCAACGTTTTCTGGATCGGTTACATCTTGTACGGCAAGCCCCAGCTTACCAACCGGGTTAGGTATCAATCCTACAACATGTGCCATAACTGGAACACCAACAGTGACTCAAGGTCTTACTGCACATACGATTACCGCAACAAATAGTTCGGGAAGTACGAATACTTCCATTTCAATCACAGTAAATGACCTTCCACCAACTGGCCTCTCTTATGCGGGGACACCATTTACATTTACTAGAACGGTCTCAATTGGAACGCTAACGCCATCCGTAACTGGAACGATCACGAATTGTGTTTCCTCACCGATATTGCCAACAGGTGTATCAATTAGTACAACAACTTGTGCGTTGACAGGCACACCGACTGCGATTCAAGGAAATACAGCTTATGTGATCACTGCTTCAAATGTTTCTGGAAATACAACAGCAAATATAAATATAACGATTATCAATCCGAATTGCCAATTGGACTCGGCAACTTTGGATTCTTGTATCTTGCCATGATATTACAAAGTTTAAAGCCCAGGAGCTCTTTATGAAAACACAAATGAAAATCACCCTTCCCGAATCCTTAAAGCATGGTCTTTGGCAAGGAGCAGGCATTGCCATCGGTTTGTTTGCGACGAGTGTCTTTACTGTCGCTGTTACAGGAACAGTCACATGGAGCGGCGGACAAACGTTAACTGCCGCTGATTTAAATGCCACTGTGAATGGTCTTGTAACTGCTGTTACAAATATTCCCGATTGGGCAAAGAGCGGTGCCAACGCAGTATATACGGCAGGCAATGTCGGGATTGGAACAAATAGTCCGTCAGATAAACTAAGCTTGGTGGGCGGGCAGTTTAATTTTCAGGGATCAGTACCTGCTGTTATGGGTTTAGGAAATAATGGCGTTCTCAATTACAATTCAAACTCAGGGATGCTTGATTTGGGTGCAACAGCTGGAGCGGCAACTAACATTGCTTTTAGTACCTCAAATGGTGCCTCAGCAGTTGAGAGAATGAGAATTGATTCTCAAGGTAAGGTGGGGATTGGAACGACAACTATGAATTCTAGACTATCAATTTTAGCTCCAACCTCTGGGTTACAGGTAGGAGCAACTGACTTTACTCCACAAACGAACACTATGTTTAGTGTAAACAGCGAAGATAATACAATTTCTAGTTTTATCGCACAATTTGGTTCTTTAAATGCTGGAATCAGAATGTCGATTCGAAGTGATGGTTCCGTATTTATTCCTGGTTCCCTTTCCAAAGGCTCTGGTACATTTGATATCCCGCATCCAGATCCGTCGATGCCAAAAGATGCTCGACTTCGTCACTCCTTTGTCGAATCGCCAACGGCAGGTGATAATATCTACAGATGGAAAGTAAAAGTCGAATCTGAAAATGGAAAATCCTATATCAAACTTCCTAAGTATTGGAAACATTTAAACACAAATCCTATGGTTTGGGTTTCTTCAGCGAACGAACCATCGCTTGCCTATGGTTATGTGGATACAAACGAGGATATGGTCATTGTCCAAGCAAACAAAGTAGGAACCTACAATGTTCTTTTACTTGGAACCAGAAAGGATGAAGTGGCAACTAACAATTGGAAGATTCTCGGATTAGAATACATTTCAAAGGGAGTGGGCGAGGCAGAAAAAATTCTATCTTTTCAGGACAAACCAGAAACGGGTGTTTACTCGAAAAATTCGGAAATAAAAGTAATCAATGAAACAAGTCTATCTCTAAAAATAAACAAATTAGAAGAAGAAAATGCCAAGTTGAATGCTCAAATTATTAAATCAATATCTGACCGTGAGTTGGAAAAACAGAGAATCTCCAACCTAGAGTCTACCTTGGGAAAATTACTGTTAGCTTCTAAAAATCAAACAACTGCGAACAGTGAGAAAAGGTGAGTTGCATGTTATACAATTGTCTTTAAATTGTCATCATGGAAACGAATCGGTGTAAGGAGGGAAAATAAAAAACAATCCACATATAAAAAAAAATTTGCTCTCTACCCAATATGAGGGATAGCCAGGTTTTAACGATTACAGTATACTAAAGTAATTATGAGGTGAAAAATGAACTTAATCTTAAATGAAAAACAGAAGTATCTACTCGCTACTGCCTACAGAATTATCACAACAGAGTTTGAGATCACACCAGATCAGACAAAAAACCTTTTGTACGGCGCCCTAATCAAAGAACTGGTCATGAGAGAAACGACTCTCGAAGCGTTAGATCATGTTAGTCGTGCCGAAAGACATATCTTCATAAGGCGTGTTGCCAATCAAATTGGTGAAATTCTGATGAGAAAATTCGGCATCAAACAAACAGTTGTGAGTGATGCCATTTCCAAATTTATGAAAATCATGAATGAACAAAGTCAACTTGCTAGGTCTTAATACCCTCTGTAGGCACAACCCGTTCTATCAGACCAAACGCATGGATCGAATGTGCGCATACAGTCCAGTCGTGAACGCAATTTAGAACAAGAGATTTCGTATTTTGTTGTATCTACTTGTTTTGCTTTTTCTCTTTCTGCAAGTTCTGCTTTTGTTAGCTCTCGGTCACCAATCAAATCTGCTTTTAAACCATGTCCCTTTCTTGGTTTTACACTATTCGTCCACATTTCACCGGAATTATCATCCCAACGAACAAGTGTATCGGCTCCTTTTTTCTCAAGTTCGACTGCTTTGTAGTATAGTCCATTTGTGTACATTGCATAGACTTGTTTGCCCGCCTTTTTACCAGAAAGAGGAAGAACTTCCCATAAAGTCAATTCACCTGGTTTTTTAGCTCCTTCGTCTGAAGCATCCCAGTCTGCGATTTGATCTCTTCTCAAACCATGATCTTTTCGCGGTCTTATTTTTTTTGCATCTAACGGAGTCGGTGACGATCCATCTTGCCATTTTACCTCAATGATATCACCTTCAACTTTTGAAACGGTGGCCTTATAATAGCCTCCGCTCGACCACTCAGCGTAAACGAGATCACCAACCTGAAATTGCGATTGTGCAATCAACAAACCTGAGAAAAAAAATAAACCAACACATACGAACAGTTTTTTCATACATACCTCAAAATCTGCTTAAAAAGAACAGAAAAAGAAAGTAAGTCAATCCCTTTGGGAAAAAATACGTAATAGGAAAATATATTTTCTTAACCGTTCAAAATATTTCGGAAAAAAACAAAAGCTTCAACCCTCCTCTATGAAGCATGAATCGACGAAATCGTTTTACTATTTTGATGATCTTTGTATTCCTCTTTGATTCGATTCAAAGCAAAGAACCGCTTTCTTTAAAGATGGAAGAGATCGAAGAAATTGCCCTTACAAATAGTATCATACTCGCTAGTCTCAAAGACCGAAGAGAAGTTTTTAAAATGATGGCCACCGAACGGTGGAGAAACTACCTCCCGAGAGTTGGACTCAGCTATTTTGGTTTGAGAAACGCGAATATGAATCAACCAGATACACAATACAATGACATTCGAATTCAAATGAATCAACTATTGTATGATGGAGGCGAGAATGCATTGGAAATTGAGTCTGCAAGATTATCAGAATTACTAAATCACGAAGATTGGAAGATCGCACGGGAAAAATTATTATTGGAAGTTAGGAAAGCATACATTCGATCCATTTCGACGAATACAAAAACACAACTTGCAATGATCTCCTATGAAAGAGCATTAAAACATTTGAATGAAGCCAAATCAGAAAGGAGAGAAGGATTCATTAGTGAATTGCAACTCCAGGAAATTGCAAATAAATTGTATGAACTTGAATTGTTCGTCCTAAGATCAAAATCACAATCATTACAAAATCAAATCGATCTTAAAAAACAAATGAATCTTCCACTTGAGGAGATGATTGTATTCAATGATTCTCTGATCCATGATTTTATACTTTTTCCGCCTCAATTTTTACAGGATGATGAAGGACAAGCAGTCATTCAAAGACCTGAGATCAAAAAATCTAAAATTGCCATTGAAAATTTAAAAACCAGGAAAGAAATTTCTGAAAATTATTGGAAACCCAAAATGTACTTGGGAGGTTATTATGGCGAGAACGTCAACGGTTCATTGCCAGTCAAAAATGAGGTTTATGGTTTTAATGTTTCGATTCAAACACAGATAGGTAGTAGCACTAACCAAACAAGTGCAAATTATGGAATCCAAACAGATGGGACGGGGATACAAAGAATTCCAGGCTTTGGCCCACAATTTGTCGGTCGCGGCGAAAATGCTTTCAACAGTAATACCTTAAATCTTTTCGATGATCTGAGTTATTCCAGAAAAATATACGAGGGTAAAGTCGCTCTTTCGGATGCGATACGTTCCAATCAATTTTTAGAAATTTCGATTGGAGCCGAGGCATTCAAAGCGAAAGAAAGAGTAAGGGAGACTTGGCTCGCACTATCATTACAAAACTCAAAGTTTATCCAATCCTACCAAACTTGGAAGGTAATACGAACAAAACATCAACAAGGTTTGATAAAGGATTTAGATCTGTTAGGTGCAGAAGTTGATTTGGTAAAAGCAGTCGATGAACTTTCAATAGCAATTGCGAATTACCTGGAATCTGGAATGGAATACAGTTATGCTACATCTGTGTCAATGGATGATCTGAATTTTTTTAAGATTCAAAAGGGAAAAGGAAATTCGGTAATGTTGGATTTATTTTCTTTTGATCCAATCGAGCAGATCAACCATATCCAATCACAAAATAAAGATCAAACTGAAAAAACGAAAATTGGTAAAAGAAATGACTACCAGTTTTTTTTGGAGGACTAACATGCGAAAACGAGGCTTTATATTTTTTTGTTATCTCATTTTTCAATTCCATTCTTCTTGTAAAAATATAAATGCGGATGCTCAAAAACTCCTAACTTTACTGCCAAATCAGAATTCACCGAAAATTTTATCGGCAGTTCCAGGAATGGGTGATAAGGGTTTACCGAAAACTCAAAAGATTGTTATTTTATTTGATCGAGCGATGAATATCAATTCTTGTGTTCAAAGTTTTTCAACTTCTCCTTCCGTATCTGGATATTTTGATCTAACGGATTATAGCCTTACCTTTACTCCGACAGTTTTGTGGAATTTGGGAACTTATTCATATACGCTTACAAAAAATTGTGAATCGAAAGATGGCAATGACCTCGATTCAATCCATACTGCTTCCTTTTCAGTGGGTGATCCGATGACCGCTGGCTCTTTTCCTGAAGTTTCAAGCGTTACTGTGGGTGTAGGTTCAAAAGTAGAATGTGATGAGGGACAAGTAATTCAAAAAGATATCCTCGACGAAGCACTAACAAACGTATGTATGGGTTCACCAAAGGTCAATCCCATCGTTTTCAACTTTTCTAGAGCAATGGATAAAACTTCTACCAATGCGGCGCTCATTTTTTCGCCACCAATTTCTTACCGAAGCCAATGGGTGTCGGATTCGCAACTGAAGATTCTACCCGACCTTCCTTTTATCCATCGTTCAAGGATTTCTTTTAATCTTTCCACTTTAGCCAAAGATATGTTAGGTATGAGTATTTTGATTCCAATTGCTGGCAGTTTTTTTGTGGGAACAGGTAACCTGGTGCCGATCCTAACTCGGTTGGATGGAATGGTTGGCTCACTGTCTGATTGTTCTCAAGGCAGTGCCACTTTAACTGACTTAAAAAATCAAAATATAACGAATGTATGTATCGGTAATCCGAATTCGAATACGTTCACTTTCCATTTTTCAAAGTCAATGCAAGACGCTCGCACGCAGTCCAGTATTTCCTTTTTTCCCTCTCTCAGTGGAAGATATGAATGGTCAACAGATCGTAAAGTGCTAAGCTTTTTTACAGATTTAAAATTAACATATGGAACACGTTATTCGATTGTTTTAGGGTCAGGGGCAATTTCAGAGGACGGTATTTTTATCGAATCCACATCCACTCATAGTTTTACGGCCGGTGGCTCGGTTTCCAATGCTCCTCAAGTCCAGGCTATCGGCGTTGCCACACAAGGATGCGCTTCTAGTTTACCTGGCAGCGGGAATCCACTTGGTGCAAATTGGCTTTCTAACACTTGTTTTTGGGATAATTCTCTGCCTATTCTAAATCCTTCAGCCTACCGTTTCCGGGCAGGAGATTCTGGAAATGGAAATTTACATCTCACTACAGATTGCGCTGACGTCGAATCGGATAATTTTAGAATCATTTTTTCAAACTTTATGGACATGAATAATACAGTGAATGCAATCCGACTTCGGCGTTTGTCCCCACCAAGTAGCGTGATTCAGTTGAGTAAGTGGAATTGGGATGATTGCCAGTCGAGCCCACCTTTTGGATGTCGTGTCATCAATCTAGCATTTGCAGAGTTAGAAGCATCCTGCAATGGTACGTCTTCTTTCGGTAATGGGACAACGGGTGGAGATTTTAATCTCCAACGTTCTGATCATACCTTAGCCGGATTCCCATATTATATGATATCTGTAGATGTGTCAGCTAAAGATATAAACCAAGTTCCTTTATCTCAACCGTTCCAGTTTAGTATGGAGGCAAAATAAATGGAAAAAATATTGATCATAATATTCTGTCTTTGTCTTGTAAGTTGTTCTCAGAATGAATTTCAAGTGAGGAGCGTTAAACAGATTCAAGGTTCAAAGAATAAAATTTTATTTGGACCGATATCAAATCGAGATTATAGAACACCTAAAGCCTTCGTAAATGATTTCCGAGATCTGCTTGCGTTTGAATTGATTCGAAGCGGATATCAACTGATTTCGGAAATTGATTCAACAGCATCAATTCAATCTGTACAGAAAACCAAGAATTCCCAAGAATTTGACTATTATTTGGTGGGCGTCGTTTCGATTCATTCCAACGAACGCCTAATTGATAAAAAAGATTCTCTTTTTATATTTCTTCATCTGTATGATTTTGAAGGACATCTTGTAGGTCTCGTAAATTCGTCTTTTGATACCATTAGTCCGATCCATCCAGAACGGAATCGATTCCTTGCGAATCAATTGATACATTCATTAGATCAGGTAATACAAAAATGAACTTTAAAATTTTAATAATCGCATTCAGTGTTTTATGTTTTGTTGGATGTAACCAACATGAACAGACCTTGATCCATGAATACAATTTAGGAAAGGAGGAATATAGAAAAGGAAATCTTGCGGGATCAAAAAAACATTTCAAACGGGCAGTTTCCATCAAAACTGATTACAGAGATGTCCCGCTTTATCTCGCAAAAATCGCATATTACCAAGGGAAGTATGAGGATGTAGGTTATCAGTTAGAGACTATGTTAAATGATGAAACCTGTGCTTATCAAGCCAATCTATTGAAGTTGAAAAATGATTTTGTTTTTAGTAAAGATAGAGTAGGTCTTTCCAAAGCTTTAGAAAATGCACTAGCAAAAGATAGCAGTAATTTGGAAATCCTTTTGATGGCTGCAAAAGTATCAGAAGAGCTTGGCCAGATCGGTCATTCGATTCTACTTTATGAACGAACCATCCAAGAGTCGTCCAAAATCGCGCTAGCACACCAAAATCTCTTCCGGATCTACAATCAAGCGGGTATAAAGGAAAGAGCAAAATACCATTCCAAAAAATTTGAGTTATGGAATGAAAAACATGAGTATCAAAAGTAAAATATAAAACAGGAAGTAAAATGAAAAAGTATATCACAACAGAATATCATAAAATGCAATTTCGAAACCTTTTTTTTCCAAAAATTAGCAGTATTTATGCGGATCATAGGTCAGACAGAGAATTGTATCAATTCGGATTCTCTATTTTTTTGTATTCTTATTTGCTGTATTTTCTGCTCTATTTAGGTGTTTTTTTTATAGGGTATGATCATTTTTCAAATTTAAATGCCGTTATGGCAAAGGAATTTGCAACCAAAGGTCATAGTGCTTTAAGCCTTTTTCTTAATCGTTATCCTTGGAATGCCATCTATCTGTTCGCTTCCCTTATGATGGTAGTGATTTTTCTTTCCTTCTTGAGTTATTTAATTGCTTCCATATTAGAAACAGAAAAAAGAACAATCCGTGCGCATATGGGAATTTGTCTTCATAGCAATGCAAATTTAATGATATTCCTGATGTTTATTTTTATAGCGAACACATTTTTTCCGACTACCGGTAACTTCAGCATTGTGATGTTTGGTGGATTGATGTCCATATGGATACTCGGGTTTCTATTCGCAAATATTCTATCTACATATATATTTGTTAAAGCATCCAATTCCTTCTTTCATCAACCCAAACGACGCGCAATCGTAACATGGCTTTTGCCCTTTTGGTTTGTCGTTTATACAATTTTTGGTATTATTTCTGGGAGTTGATAAACAAATGAAAAGAATTAATTTTTTATTTAAAATACCTTTTTTTTCTAAGATTATAGTTAGTTCGCTCATTTATTTTGGAATCACATTTCTTTATTCCAATTTAACATGGAATGACCTTCGCTTAAAACTTCCATTTTTGAATCGTATGTTTTATTCAAAACATTTATCAATCTTGGAACAATATAGATCTTACACAGAAATAGCAAGGGAAGTTGAAAAGAAGGATCAAAATGCACCAATTCTTATTGATAGCTTTACTGTTCAAGAAGAATGGATGAGTCCTACTATGGCATTTTCTGCCGTTCTTGAACCAATGGAACGTGTTGAGGTGTATTCAAAAATTAGCGGACGTGTAGAACGTTTGTTTGTGAAAGAAGGTGATTCAATCAAAAAAGGGCAAAAGTTGGCAAAGCTGGATAGCCTAACATTTGAATTGGACTTTGCAAAACACAAAGCAGCAAAAGATTCTGCCTATGCTTTGCTTCAACTCGCTAAAGAAAAAGAAAATTTAGCCAGAAAAAATATCGAAATCAAGTTAGGTGAGACGGATAAACGGATTGGCCTATATCATAAAGCCATCGCAGAATTTGAAAGATATTCCGAAATACTTAGAAAAAAAGAAATTCTTTGGTCGGAACGAGCGATTTCAGATGAAGAATTTGAAAATATCAAATTGGAACATTCTTCAAAAGAATTAGCCGTTAACAATGCGAAACGAGATTTAGATATGATTTTGATTGGTATTCGCGACGAAGATATTTTGTCTTCGGGGCTAGCTGTTCCTATATCAAAAAAAGAAAAAATCGAACTACTCAAAAAAATCAATACCAAGATCGAATCTTCAGAAACGGAAGTCGCGGCCAGTCAAGTGAGAGCAAGTGAAGTGAATCTAAAATCAGCCGAAATGCTGTTACAAGAATCAATTCTATATGCTCCAAGTGATGGACTGATTGCAAAGATCAATCGTACGGAAGGTGAACTCATCAATGCAGGCAGTGGAGGATTGCCTCCAATTCTAACGATCATTTCGAATAAGGGAGTATATGTTTCCTTTGCGATAAACGAAGGCGATTTAGGAAAGGTAAAAATCGGAAATGAAACCAATGTGACTATCGATGCATTACCTAACAAAAGTTATCTAGGTAAAGTTAAAAAGATTAGTCCTCTAGTTGATCAAAAAACACATACGGCTGATGCAAAAGTGGAATTAAGCGGAAAACATACACAACTAAGACCGGGAATGTTTGTCCGTGCTGAAGTAAAAATGGATGAGAAAAAAAATGCTATTTTTATACCTCAGTCTGCCGTCGTCTCTCTAAACCAAGAAGAAGCGAGTGTATACATTATGCGAGAGAGTAGGGTTTTTAAACAGAAAATAAAGTTAGGTGAAAAACAAAATGATCGAATTTTAGTCGAGGAGGGCTTAGATAGCGGAGACAGAGTTGTCCTAGGACCATTTTCGCATTTGTATGATGGTGTATCAGTCATTCCAAAAACCAAATGATTCTTCAACTCTGTAGGCTGATTCTAAATAGAAGGGTAGCCACTTTTATGTTATTTGTGGGCTTATCTCTATTTGGTGTTCTGTCGTATTTGGAATTGCCTCTGAGCCTTCTTCCGAATATCGAATTTCCAAAATTATCGATTGTGACTCTATATGAAAATGCTTCTCCAGAGGAAGTCGAGTCAATGGTTTCTAAACCTATATCACAATTGCTTGGAACAATTCATGGTGTTGATCGAGTTGAATCCAATACGAAAGAAGGTTATTCATTTGTAACTCTAAAGTTCAAACAGGGCACATCGATGAGTTATGCGATACTCGAAGTAAGGGAGAAGTTGGATCTATTGAGAGATACTTTGCCCCATGATACATCTAAACCATTGATTACAAAATTTGATCCATCCAAAAAAGCATTTATGGAAATTGTTTATTCGATGAAAGGAGATAGAGACGAACAGACGTTAAGAAGTTTTGTAAATGATTCCATTAAATTGCATTTTGAAAGAATTGATGGTATTGCCCTCGTTGAAGTAAACGGCGGTTTCGAAAAGGAAATTCTGATAGAAGTAGATCCAAAACGTTTGAGTTCATACAATATTCAAATTTCCGAACTAAGCCAGTTGATCAAAATGAATAATAAAAATTATCCAGCAGGTCAATTGCCTTTTGGTAAAAAGGACCTACCGGTTCGACTCATCGGTGAATTTGCCTCCATCGAATCTCTCAAAGAAATGATCATACAATCCAATGAAAATGGAGCCTATACAAGGCTTTCGGATATAGCAACTATTTCGGAACGATTTAAAGAAAGGATGGGTTTTTCAAAATTCAATGGCAAAGAGGCGGTCATTCTATCTTTGTATCTCGAACCAGGAAAGAACACAGTTCTACTTGCGAAGGAAGTAAAAGATACTGTAACAAAGTTAAACGATATATATCTAACTCAAGTTTTTGGCGAAGTTTGTTATGATGATTCGATTTTTATAAAAGAGACGATTCACGGTCTATATTTTAATCTTATTCTTGGTGCCGTCTTGGCATTTTTAGCATTGCTGATGATACTAAAAAACTACCAGAGTCCTTTGATTTTATTATTCGCTTTACCAATGACTCTATTTCCTGGTTTTTTTATTTTTCGATGTTTAGGAATTGGATTGAATATGATGAGTTTGGGAGGCCTTGCTCTTGGCATTGGAATGTTATTTGACGCAAGTAATGTAGTCATAAGTGCGATTGAGAAAAATTTAAGTTCTTTTGCCAAGTTAGATGATGCGATCGCATCCGGCGTGAATGAAGTTTTTAATTCGATTTTTGCGGCAGCGGCGACTACTGTGATCGTTTTTTTGCCAATAGGATTTATCGAAAGCTCTCTTGGGTTGATTTTCCGAGAAATGGCAATCTCCATTGTGATTTTGATTGTTTGTAGCTTTTTTACTGCAATTGCTTTTATTCCACTTGCGGCAAGTTATTTGTATCAATTCAGAAGTGAATCGGACCTTCGTTTTTATTTATTTCGAGTATACAATGAAGAGAAGCTCATTCATTACTACTTGAAACTTCTTTCGTATATATTAGAAAAACGGAAAATATTTTTCACTGCTATTTTTATTGTCTTACTTGTATCTATATCATTATTTTACTTCATAAAAAAGGAATATATCCCGCGAGTCGATTCAGGAGAAATCGTTCTCAATGTAACTCTGCCCATTGGATCTAGTTTAGAAAATACATCTCGATACATTGATATTTTGGAAAGTATACTTCTATCCAATACAAATATCAAAGCTATTTTTACAAAAATTGGATGCGAAGAAGAAAATATTCGTTTGAATCCTAAAGCCATGACGGAAACAAATCAAGCCGAGATCAAATTGATTTTAGCTGATGATCGAGATATTTCGAGTGATGAATTGATTGATTCACTGGAAAAATCCTTTCCGAAGCAAAATGGGATCGGCTTACATTTTGAAAAGAAGGAAAATGTTCTCGGAGAATTACTTTCTGATTCAGGTGATAAAATCGTATACCATGTATTAGGTGAAAATTTAAATGAATTGAAATTCTTTGCCAGTCAATTCCGATCTAGACTGATCAAAATTCCCAAGATTCAATGGATTCACCTTGGAAATGATACAGTAAAAACTGAATTCCAAATTCATTTTGACCAAATCAAAATGGCTAAATTTGGATTTACCAATGCCAATGTTGCTTCGTTTTTAAAAATTGCGCTTAAAGGAGTCAATAGTTCCGAGTATCAAAATGGAAATTCCTCATTAAGGATTCGCTTAGGAATGTTAGATGATTCGGTAAACAAAATCGAAAAAATTAGGCAAATGACCTTGCTTTCTCCGAGTCATCATTTAGTATCGCTTGGCCAATTTCTTAATTTTTCTTCCAAGGAAACCCAAGCTGAGATTTTAAGAATCGGAAACCGAAGGGTGAATGAAATAGAGATCGGCATCAAGGGTGACAAATCCGAAATGAAAACTTCAATCGATTCGATCATAGAAGAGTTGAATGATTCTACAAATCTTAACATAATCGAGGCAGGAGAAAAAGAGCAGTTGCATAAATCATTAAAAGACATTGTTCTTTCTCTTTTACTTGCATTGATTTTAATATTTATGTTACTCTCCGGTCAGTTTGAATCCTATAAAACATCTTTTATGATGTTAGTTAGCATTCCGCTAGTATTGATCGGTACATTTCCGGCCTTGCTCATAACAGGGAAAAGTTTAAATGTTAGTTCCTTTATGGGCTTTATTCTCCTAATGGGTGTCGTTGTGGATAATGCTTCTTTGTTTTTTGAATACTTTCAGCATAATTTAAAGGAATATCTTGATCCGAAAGTTGCATTGTTTGAATCGAGTCAGACTGTTCTCAGACCGATTCTTATGAATAATATAACAACGATTCTAGGCATGACGCCCATTGCACTTTCCTTAACAAAAGGTTCTGAATTTCAAGCACCACTTGGAATTGTAGTGATTTCCGGTTTGTTTACATCTTTTTTGCTCTCTCTTTTTGTTTTACCAATCTTGTTTTATACAATTGAAAAACAGAAGTTGGTTCGAGATGTTTCATAAGTCATTCGAATTCTCAAAAAAAAGACCAATCCTTTCTCTTATGTTTGTTCTTTTGCCCGTTTTGTTTGGTATTTTATCTATTGAAAAATTGTCATTCGTTCGATTCGATAAGGCTGTTTTTCCTGGAATTGCCATTCGAACAGTCGCTACAGGATTTGATGCGAGCCGAGTGGAGAAAGAGATCACCTTACCGATCGAACGTTCCATCGCGCAAGTGGGTGGGATTCAAAAGATGACTTCTGTTTCGGAAGATGGACTTTCTGTTATACAACTTCGTTTAGAAACTAATTCTGATCTTAAATTGAAAGCACTTGAGCTGAGGGAAAAAATTGATAGCATACTTTCCATATTTCCTATGGAAATCCATAAGCCACAAGTATATCGATACGATCCTACAACTTCACCAGTAATGGTCGTTACATTCTCCTCAGATCATTTGACTCAAGATGAATTGCGTGAGTTAGTAGAAAGATCATTCCAACAAAGAATAGATTCAGTGGAAGGGGTGAGTCAAGTGATCAGCGCAGGTGGAAGCATACGTGAAATCATGATAGCCTGTGATTCTGAACAACTAGAAACATACTCGTTAAGTTTGCGAGATATCGTAAATCAATTTCAAGATCGAAATAGAAACGATTCCTTAGGAAAAATCAAAGTATCAAATGAATCATTCCCTTTAGTATTGCGAAATAAATTCCGGCAGATGATTGAAATTACAGATATGCCAATAAAGGTCGACTCACAAGGCAGAGTTGTTTCATTAAACAATCTTGCGAAAGTTAGCTATTCACCTCGGGATGACCACATTGGCTCTAGATTGAATGCAAAAGATACCGTATCAATTTTTGTTTATAAAAATGAGTCAGCAGATATCATCCGAGTCTCGGAAGAAATACAAAACTTGATCAATCATTATAGAATCGATGGAGTAAATGTTCAAATCAATCAAGACGAATCCGTCCTTTTGAGAGAGACGATCATAGCTATTTTCAAGCTGTGGGTGTTCATTTTTATTTTTCTATTCATATTCACTTTGTCTCAAAAAAAATCCTTTTCCTCGTTTTTGATTTTTTCCTTAACCGCGATGTGTTCGTTTTTATCTTTAGTCGTACTATATCGATTGTTAAAACAAAATGTAGTTCTATCTGGTATTTATGGAAGTTTCCTTGCATGTTTGGTCTGGTATTTTTTTCGCCTTCGGGAATTTAAAAATCGAGAGCTTATCGCACCTGAAGTTTCGAAATATAGAATGAATGTTCTTTATCAAGTATTCATATTTTCGATTTTATTTGTTAAATTATTAAATCCTAGTATATTCGTCTTTTATTCCGTCTTTACGATTCACTTCTGTATTTGTATCATTCTTTTTGATTTGGTTTTTCCAATATTATATGTAAATTTTGGCCAAAAAATCAAAATTTCATCGCATTGGAAATCTGATTATATAAGTAACCTTTTTGGTTTGTTAAAAGATTCGTTGGAGACAAGGACAAAAGAAAAAATACAACAATTGCAAGATAGAATATTGAGTCATAGATTGATTCCACCTGCCAGCATAATATTTATAACATGTGTAAGCTTGTATTCCATAATTCATATGGAAAGTTTGGATTATATTCCATCGGATGAACAAGAAATTGTCGCCTATTTGGAATTTCCATCTGGAACATCCTTTGTTTATACCAATGAGATTGCTTTGAAAATAGAGAAACAAATGACGAAAGCTTCCGGTGTAAAACAAATCATTAGCAAAATCGATCCTGGTCATTGTCTTTTTTTGATCAAACTTGAGGGTGGCATTTGGCCTGATAGAGATTTTTTGAATTCACTCAGAAAGGGTATCGGTTCTACAGAAGATGGTTTTTTGTTTTTTGCCTCAGATTTGAATTCTTCTTTTTTTTCCGAGATCACCTTCGACGTGATTGGTCATGATCAAGAAGAATTAGAAAGGATTACTCGTAATCTTGTGGAGAAGTTAAAAAACAAAGAAGGTGTGAGCGATGCAGTACTGCGCTACAAAGAAGCAAGAATCGAATTACAATTTATTCCAAATCATGAATCTATGCAAACATCGCGAATATCGATTCCTATGTTTGGTGATGAGCTGAGATTGGCATTACTCGGAGGGGTAGCAACAAAATTTATTGACAATGATAAGGAAATCGACATTCGAGTCAGAAACTCTCAGCAATTTCGAGATACTTCCCATAAGTTCCAAAATCTAAGATTAAAGAATGGTTCAGATGATTTTGTTCCAATTTCAGAAATTGTGAAGACTTCTGAAAAAAAAGTGCCCTTGAAATACTTTCACAAAAATCGAGATCGAGTTTTGAGTTTTACGGCAAAGTTGGATGGTAATTCTCGTTTGTTGCGAGAAGAAATCATTCAATTGGTAAAGTCGGAAGCGATGTCAGAAGATTATCATATCGAAATTGAAAGCGATGTAGAAGATTCCAGTTCATTGAACAATCGTTTGTTTTATTTGATCTACCCAGTATTATTTTGTTTGTTCGTTTATTTTTACTTTGGTTCAAGGCTAGGCCTAGTTCACTTCATTTTGCTTTCCTCTTTTTCATATTTATTCACAATCTTCTTGCTTCAATTATATTTTTCAGGGCCACTCTATTTACCCTTTCAGATTGGACTTACTTTCTGTTTTCCGTTAGGATTATTTTTTTTAAATATGAATCAGAAAGTTTTACTCTATTTTAGCATTTGTTTTGGATTAACGCTATTACCCTTGATTCTCTTTTTGGATCCTGCACTCATCAGTTTTTATCACATATGCTTGTGTATTACAATATATATGATTCTACTTGCGTTTTGTCATTCGATAGCGAAGAGAGTTTATGTGATGGTTAAGAAGCTCCTTCACTTGAAATGACAAAGGCAAACATGGCTGTAAGAAATGAGATTTGAATTATATATACCTTGTTTTAGGTAGAGTCCTGCATAGAGAAAATCATTGATATAACAGATGGAAATTGTTGGCTAGGAAACTGTGAAAGAATCCTTGCCTTTATTTTGTTTTGCTTTGTTATACATAGTTTCACCGATCAAAGCAATACCCATTCCCTCGGAACAGGAAATTCTTCACCTTAGGGAAGGGTATCATCTATATTCTTGTCAGGATGAAGTGCTAAAAATTGATGATTTTATTGAAAAAAACAACAAAAAGTTAGAAAAATATAAACAGAATGTTGATCTCAGATATAGTCTTGGATTTCAACAAAATGTCCATTGGTTGGATGTAGAATTGGAAAATGAAACAGATTCAGATTTGGATCGATATCTTCTAATTAAATATCCATTATTAGAAGATATAGATTTTTATCATCTTGATGGAGCGAATGTGATTCGCTCATTTCGGACAGGTAGGAAAAATTCTTTTTCGGAAAGATTTATAAAATCTAGAAACTTCGTTTTCCCTATCGATATCAAACGAAAGAGCAAAGTTAGAATCATTCTGCGTGTGAGGACAGACGATATTTTACTTCTTCCTATCTATATCCTCAATGATAAATTACATTTTGAGGAAGAAAAGAAGGAATATTTATTTTTCGGTTTATTCACTGGTGTTCTCGCGGTTATGGTTTTTTATAATCTGTTTCTATATCTATCAATCCGAGAAAAAAGTTTTTTGTTCTATTCCACATTTATATTTTGTCTTGGTTTGGGTCAGCTTGCTGATCATGGATTTGCCTATGAATATTTATGGCCTAACTCCCCCGTATTAAATCGCATCGCTCCGATTATGTTAGGCAATGCAAGCGCTCTTTTTGCCTTACTGTTTACTCTATCTATTTTTTATGTTGATATGCGGCGATATAAAAGGATAAGGATTTTTTTTATCGTTTTATGCGGCTTGATAATTATTAATCATTTTATCATTTTGATTGATTTGAGTTTAGGTGCATTGATCAATGCTGTTGCAGCATTAGTAAGTATTTTTTCCGTTTTTTTCTCTCATTTCATTTTGTATTGAAACGAAAAAAGACTGCGACATATTTCTTTATAGCCTGGTCCGTATTTTTATTTTCTGCATGTACTTATTACCTTTTACAACTTGGTTATATTGAATACTCCTTTAATAAAATTCAAATACTTCAGTACGGATCTACCTTTGAAGCAACTATCCTGGCGTTGCTCTTGGGAAATAAGTTCAAAGACTTAATGAAGAGAGAAGAGTTTATACGAAAGTTTGCATTAGAAGAGCGAAATAGAAGCAAGCTAAGGTTAGCGGCACAAGAATTGAATCAATTGAAACAGAGAGAAGAAGTTTTCATGGATATACACGATGCCATTGGTTCAGTGATCGTTGATATTAAGTTGGAAGTATCTAAATTGAATCCAAAAAAAAAAGTTACCCAAGATCAAATAGATCGTTTATTTCGTTTGGCAAAACAAGCAAGAGAAGGATTGAAAGATAGGATTTATTTATTAGAAGATTGGAAAGTTTTTGAAGATGATCCTTTAGAGGGTATTCGGTTATTAATGATTCGACGATATCATAGTGGTGGGAGATTTTTCACTTTGGATTTTGATTCTTCCTTAGAGGATGTTTTGAAACGAGCCTTCGATTTGGAAAAAAGAAAGATCCTTTTTTATTTAATTTTGGAAATCATTAATAATGACCTTAAATATGGTAAAGGAGAAAGTCTCTGGCAGTTAAAAAGAGACAGTATAAAGGGAGTTATGTTATTTCTCAGAACCGAAACCGACTACATATCATCAAGTCAGACTGGTAAAGGAACATTGAATATTGTCCAAAGAGTATCAAAATTAAATGGACTTTTGCATATTGAGCAATCGGAAGGTTATTTCTGTCTAGAAGTTACATTCCCTCAAATGAGTTGAGTTTGTTCATAAGCATGGTTCGATTATTTACATTTAATTTTGAATAAATGGATCGAATCTGTGTGCGCACTGTATGAGTAGATAATTTAAAGTGAGACGCGACTTCCTCAGCGGTGTAACCTTTGGTAAGTTCTTCAAGGATTTGTTTTTCGCGATCAGATAGCCTTTCAAAGCCACTGATAGGAATTTTTTTAAATTTTCTTAATACATGAAACGCTATGGTAGGAGTAATGACTGTTCCACCATTTAAGAATATGTATGTGATGTCTAAAAGATCTGATACCTCAGACTTTAATAAATACCCTATGGCACCGAATTCCAAAGCATTAAATATGACTGAATCAGAAGAAATTGTTGTAAGAATCGCAATTTTGTGTTCAGAATTGAAGCTATAAAGATGTTTTAGCAAATCAATTCCATTCATTTCTTTTAGATTAATATCCAAATAAATTAAATCAAAAATTTCATGATTGCCATTCTCAATAAAGGACTCAGCCGAATCAAATTTTGAAAGTTTTATTTTGTCATCCTTTCCCAATCTTTCTTCTAAATATTCGACAAAATGTTCCTGGTCTTCGATGATCCCGATATGATATCGTTCCACTATTCTAACCCTAGATCGGTTGCTCGTCTAATTAATTGTATGCGGTTATTGACTTGTAGCTTTTTATATATATTTTTAGTATGAGTCTGTGCGGTATGTAACGAAATATCCAATTCCTCTGCTACTTCACGCATTGATTGGCCAGATATCAATTCTGTAAGAATTTCCTTTTCCCTCGATGTTAAACTTTCAAAACCTTCATCCAGTTTTTCACTTGGCACCTGAAAACTTTTAAAAACTCTCAATGCAAGCGTGGGTGTGATGACTGCACCTCCAGCCAGTATATCCATTGTAAGATTAGGTAATTTATCTAAATCAGATTTAAGAATATAGCCAATTGCACCAGATTTTAATGCTTGGAAAAGAATGTTATCAGAATCTAATGCTGATAATACGACAATTTTTAGGTCAGGATACTTTTCCTTTACAATTTGAATGAGTTGTATCCCGTTCATTCCAGGAAGCGCTATATCCACAAATAGAATCGCACTTTGGCCGATATTGTTTGACAATAAATAACTTTCAGCCGAAGGAAACATACGTATTTCGTCCCCTTGGAATTCGAGGGTTTCCCTTAATTTATTTGAAAAATTCGGATCATCTTCTACAAAATCAAAAATCACTGATTGCCACCGATTTCCAATTATAAGGTAATTTGGATCAAATGCATATACCCTATTTGGGTGAGAGGCCGATTATTTTGACACGGATTCAGTGTTCGGTACGTAAAAGTGAATCAAAAATTGGTCTGAATTTCTGGAATAGTTTAGATTTGCTTTCATTCTATCGCAACTTTCTTTCAAATTTCTTGTGCCTCGTCCTTTGCTTTGAGAATCTACATAATTTGATTTCGTAGAGACTTTCATCTCAAAGGAAGGATAAATGGACTTGATTTCGTATAGAGCCACACCTTCGCCATATTTTAGATCATTATTTACCAATTCTTGAGTCATTTTAAAGATTTCAGTTTTCAAGAGTAGACTCCATCGATTTGTATCCTCCCAGCGGGATGGTTCAACCAATTTGATCCTGCATGATCTTCCAACATTCGTATAACGTCTTACCAACATGGACATCCATCCCAGTTCAAAGTCTTCTTTCATATTTCTGAAATCTTCCCATTCTTGGAGTCTATTTCTTAGCTCCTTGGAAAGAGAATGTGCTGTTGATTTTAAATTGTCGAAGGAGGAGTCTGAGAAAGTTCGTTTGGAGTTAATTTGATCAATTTGCAACATAAGATCTGTTAATTTTCCACCTAAAATATCGTGAATGTCACCATACACTCGGTCTATTTCAGAGAGTACATTCTGATTGTGATCATAACTCTTCTCGATTTTTTGTAAAATTCTAGATATCAAATCATTGGCGCGGAATGGTTTTTGAATGAAATCGTCAGCACCAAGTTGAAAGGCTTTGTTTACAATGTCTTCTTCGGTTCTTGCAGTCAGAAAAAGGAATGGAATGTTTTTGTTTTTTAACCTTACCTCTTGCAATAAGGCACTTCCATTTCTGCCAGGAAGGGTCCAATCCGATAGAACTAAGTCATACTCGTTTGAGCCAAAGGATGCCAGTGCAGATTCTATTGAATGAAACAGAGTCAATCGAAACTGATCTTTCAAAAGATATTCTAAATATTCAGCCATGGAAGGTTCGTCTTCAACAATGAGTATATGAGATAATTCTTTTTTAGAATTTTCTTTGGAAGGGATGTGGTATTGTTGGAATGGAAGAGCCTCGCCTTCATTGATTTCCGTTTCTTTCCTATCGGATACTCGGAATGGAAGTTTGATCGATACCTCAGTGCCTTTGTCAATCATTGAGTTGATCTCGATGGATCCTCCACAATCTCGAACCATTTCTTTAACCAAATACAGTCCGATTCCTGTCCCAACCGCTGATGATTCTTTATTTCTTTCTGATTGGTAAAATCGATTGAAAATAAGCTCCAATTCAGATTTTTGAATGCCGATTCCTGTGTCCTTAACGGATATTAGTATTTCATTTTGTGAGATACTTATCTTGAGTTCGACAAATCCGAAATTTGTAAATTTTACGGCATTGCTTAGTACATTCCGAATGATAAGATCCCATTGGTGCTTTAGAATTTTAGCATAGCATTGAGAATTAATATCATCGTATCTGAACTCAATATTTTTTTCATCACATAATAATTTGAATTCTTGAGCCGACTTTTTAAAATAGCGAAAAAGTTCAACATCCACTTCTTCTTTATTTTGTACCCCAAAATCAATCCTTGCCATTGTGAGTAGATCTTCTACTAGCTCTTGAATTCGTTTTGAGTTTCTGTGAATGACTGAAAGCAAAAATAATGATTCCTCATCGGTTTCCTTTTTTGCCAATTTTTCTGAAGGAGAGATAATAAGGGTCAGTGGAGTTTTAAACTCGTGCGAAATATTCGCAAAAAAATCAGACTTTGTTTTAATCTCCTTCGATAGCTGGTCATTGGCATTCTCGAGGCTAATTGTTTTTTCCCGTACTTTTTCTTCCAAATTAACTTTGGATTGTTGTAACAAGACAGTTGTTTCTTTCAATGAATTCAAATTGGATTGATACCGAATTGCAATGATCCAAACGAGTGACATCATTAATGGGAAAAATCTGAAATGTATGTCATTGGCATTAGATTCTGAAATGCCAAATTGAAATGCCAAGTAGTGCGGAAAGGCAGAAAATAAGAGAAAAAAACCGAGGAGTAATATCCTTGCATTTTTATCTTTATTTAATGCTTCTTTGGTGGCAATCGCAAATGTAATGATACAGCCCACTCCAGCAATGATACCACCTTGTAATTCAAACATCTCACAGTATACTCTGGTAAATCCAAAATTGATAATGATAAAAAGTGAATATAGATAATCGATAGCGACAACAATCAAATAGAATGCAATGGTCTTTGGAAACGTTTTCGGGAACATAACTCGGATGAACTGACCGAATGAAAATACCATACCAAAATAACCACTTACTCCCATAAATGGTGAAAATTCATGATACAAATATGGAGTTAGATTGCTATTTGCTTCCGCCAAAGAAATTACAGCGATAGAAATGGCGATGGATCCGAAATACAGTAATGATTTATCCAGCGCTAACCAGTAGATGAGTAAAGCAAAGATACCTACGATTAAATAAAAAAAAAATGCAAAGAGATAATTTGGGAGTTGATTTCGGAAATAAATTTCACGTAAATCTGCATCGTTACCTAAAAGGATTCCCTCGTAGATACCTATCGTCTTCCAATCGGAATAAATTTCTGCTTCAATGATTTTCCCACTAGCTTCGGCCGGAACCAAAAATAAGTGTTCGAAAAAATTTGCAAAGACGTTTCGATCGGAACGAATGTCCCAGTCTCCATGTTCATAGATTATTTGATCGTTAAAATAAAATTTTCCAGCAATGTTGATCATCTTGATATAAATCGAATTCTGTCCTGGTTTGAAAATAGGAAGCTGGATTTTCATTCGAAGGAGCTTTTGGTGATCTTCCGTCCTTAAAAATGTATTGATGGAGTAGGGATGCCAAATCGTTTCCCCTGGAAATTGGTAAGTTAAACTGTCTCCTAGATTTGTGATCGGATGACGGGACTTAGGGTGGATTTGTTTTGAAAAGTGAAAAATGGCGTATAAAAAACAGAACGCCACTACAAAGAAGCCAAAGATCCGCATGACCATATTTGGCAAGTAAGGTGCATTCCCTACAAGCCAAATTTTGCGGTCATTCGAAAGGTAGTTAGTCTATAATACCTTTAAGTTAAGTGCTTTGGAAGTTCTTTCTCTACTTTCTTTACACTTCGCTTCGTTGGCTGTTAAATTTTCACCAAAAATGGGGATCATCTTTTTGATCTTTGACGCCCATTGCTCTGATTTCATTTTTTCAGGGAAACAATCTGCAAGCACCTCTAACATGATGGCGACAGATGTAGAAGCACCAGGAGAAGCTCCAAGTAATGCGGCAAGAGAACCATCAGCCGCGGCAACAACTTCTGTTCCAAATTCTAAAACTCCACCTTCTTCCTTGTCCGCTTTGATAACCTGTACTCTTTGTCCGGCAATGACGAGTTCCCAATCATCACTTTTTACATCGGGAAAGTATTCGCGAAGTGCCTTGATACGATCCTCGTGAGATTGCATGGCTTGACCAATCAGGTATTTTGTGAGTGGCAAGTTGTGCATACCTGCTGAAAGCATAGGAAAAATATTCCCAAGTTCCAAGGAACCAGCAAGGTCAAAATAAGATCCTTTCTTTAAAAACTTAGTGGTAAAACCAGCATAAGGTCCAAAAAGCAACTCACGTTTGCCGTTCATAATGCGTGTGTCAAGGTGCGGAACGGACATGGGAGGTGATCCAACAGATGCCTTTCCGTATACCTTTGCAAAGTGTGAGTCAATGAATTCTCGATTTTTACAGCGAAGCCATTGTCCACTAACAGGAAATCCACCAAATCCTTCAGCTTCTGGAATATCTGATTTTTCTAATAGAGGGAGAGATCCACCGCCAGCACCAATGAATACAAAATTTGCCTCATGGTGTTCTTTTTCGTGACTAAGAATGTTAGTTGATGTTAAGTTCCAAAGACCATTTGGTTCTCTTTCTAAATCCTTTACATGCTCATAATAACTGATGGTTACACCAGGTAAGGTCTCCAAATATTTAAATATCCCGCGAGTGAGATTGCCATAATCGACATCGGTTCCGATGCCCATCTTTGTTCCGGCTACTTTAGTATAAGGATCGCGATGTTTCATCACGAGTGGCATCCATTCGGATAACACCTTACGATCTTCCGTATACTCTAACATATCAAAAAGAGGATATTTTTTAAGAGCTTCATACCTTTTTTTCAAAAATGCGACATTCTCATCACCCCAAACAAAACTATAATGAGGGATGGTATGAATAAAATCCTCTGCGTCGAGAATTTTCCTTTCGGCTACTAGATAGGCCCAAAATTCCCTAGAGATTTCATAATTTGTTGCAATCGTTATTGCTTTTTTTGTATCGATGGTTCCGTCTGGTTTTTCTGCTGTATAATTTAACTCACAAAATGCGGAATGTCCAGTGCCGGCATTGTTCCAAGCGTTTGAACTTTCGCGTGCCGCGGCATCTAATTTTTCTAACACGGTAATCGTAAGTGAAGGATCTAGTTCTTTTAAAAAGATCCCAAGGGTTGCGCTCATGATACCTGCGCCGATAAGAATAACATCTGATTTTGTTTTTACTGGTGGGTGGTGCATTGAAAGGAATTCCTGTGTCATTTAATTAACGGTCAGCTCCTCAGAAAAGTCTAATCTTTGAAGGAAGAAAATCCTAGAAATGATTCATTTTTTTAAATTCTTATTTGTTTTTACTCTGATCATCGGAACAGCCTATGTTTATACGGGTGTTCGTATTGCCAATGGTCTGATGCTATCGGGCTTAAGTCTCTACGGTTTTTGGATTTTAATCGCAATTCTAATTTTGATGATCCCTATCTCCTATTTCTTTAGCCATTTTTCAACTAAAGAACTTACGCAAACGATCTTCTCCTATTTTGCATTTACGGGTTTTGGTTTCTTTTCGATTTTGTTTTCTTTAGTCTTTTTTAAAGACATTGCTGATTTCGCATTCGGATTGCTAGGTGTTAGTGCAGTGGATTTTTTCCAGTTTTTTGCCAGTGGTTTTGGCTTTTCCAATCTGCAAGACGCGAATTTCATTCATGTATCGATTACGATTGCCACTGTCGGTATTGCCTTCCTACTTACTTTTTACGGATTCTACCAATCTCATCAAAAATTAAAAACGATAAAGGTTCGCATTCCCATCAAGAATTTACACCCGGATTTGATCGGATTCAAAATTGTTCAAATTTCTGACGTCCATGTGGGACCTACGATCAAATTAAAATTTTTGGAAAGGGTTGTTCATCGCATCAATCATCTCAACCCGGATGTGATTGTTATCACTGGGGATCTAGTAGATGGTCCCGCACATAAATACAAACAACACATCGCTCCACTCAAGGATCTCAAATCTAAAATGGGATCCTTTTATATTACAGGCAATCATGAATACTACTCCGGCGTCATGGCTTGGATCAAGGAAGTGGAGCGACTTGGAGTTTCCGTTTTATTGAATGGAAATCAAGTTCTAAAAGTGAAAGGTGCCACAATCACGATTGCAGGTGTAACGGATTTGCACGCAGGGTCCATTATGGCATCACACGCAACAGATCCATTTTTAGCGATTAAAGGTGGAGAAGCATCTGATTACAAAATTTTGCTTGCGCACCAACCGAATAGCATCTATCAGGCGAGAGAGGCTGGATTTGATCTCCAGCTTTCAGGACATACCCATGGCGGGCAATATTTTCCAGGCAATCTGTTTATATACCTAGCCCAGAGATTTGTGGCTGGTTTACATAAATACAAAAATATGATGTTGTATGTAAGTCGAGGCACGGGGTATTGGGGGCCTCCACTGCGCATCGGGGCACCATCCGAAATTACTTTTTTAGAATTGGTGTCTGCTTAATTTGAGCTTATCTATTTGACCTATTGTTTCTAGGTCCCCCACATTCATAAGAAAGGTAACGATCACAAATCCCGATGAGTGCAAATAAAAATCCATCTGGATTTGTGCAAATATTGATGCCTTGCCTTTCATACCTTCTTCGTTCATCGGTCAATTCACATATAGCAAAATTGGTCAAAATGCAATCCTGTCTTTTTTTCTTTTCTAGTTCACATTTCGTTATTGGTAATTCTGTGTTACAAAATGCATAATTTTGAAGAAGAAATAATAATATAAAAATTTTTACTATATGGCGAATCGTATTCGTTAGGTTATTTTGTTCTGTCATTTTGTTTCTTAAATTGCTTCTTAAAAGTCGATTGGGATATACGTAGAAAAATCCAAATTTCGAAAGGTAAATCGATAACCATCTTCGTAATACAGCGGCCCGCCATAACCAAATCGAAACGTGACATCCCAAAGCGGAACTTCAAAAAAATAATAGAAGGTCGAAACGTTTCTATGATAAAAGTTTAAATCTGACTTTCCTAAGTTTGCAAGTGCGATCACTTCTAATGGGGAAAGTGCACCTCGACCAAATTCATTGATCCAAATTAATGTGTATGGATTCAAACCCTTGAGATCTAGATTTCCTTTGGAAAACTGGTACAAGCCCAATAACTCCAAATTTCCAGGTGTTCCCAATTGAGATAACAAATATAGATTTACCGGATCCGATTCTAATTTCCCGTTCCGTAGCAGTGAGATATTTCCTATTTGATTGATTGTATCTGCGAGTTGCCCATTTGTGGATAGGTTTGCCACAGGTATCTGAGTCGCAAGACCATCATAAAAATCAGGGTTACCTTGCATCTTCACATTGCTCGGGCCCACTCCAAATCCAAAACGAAAGTTATCTTTGCCTGCTTCTCCTAAAAATATAACGGCCATTAGACTCTCAATTCTGCCGTCTACTTTTGTTCCTAAATTTCGATTCTGATATGGGGATCCGAGGGAAGCGGACTGATTGGGCAAAAAACCTCCAAGGTTCATGTCGATCCCTTGGACTGTTTGGTCGTATGTATAGTTTTGGTATAACAAATAGGTTCCGAAAATATAAAAAAACGTGATGTCTTTTGTCTTTACATCTAAAAAAAATTTTGTATTGGAAAGATCAAATTGCTGTGAACGAACTTGTGATCCGTTAGGTGCCGTTATTGTTAAGTTATTTGCCCTATACTGAAATCCGGGATATAGAGTGATCAATTCCTCTCCATTTTCCTTACGTTGAGAAAAGATTCCGGTGCGATCGTTGGAATGATACTTGATTCTACTTTGTGCCTGCAAATCCCATCTCGAAATGATACTTAAAATGAAAACCAAGCTCAGAGATAAGATATGGAATTTCAGCATGATTCACCGAAATATGAGTCCCTTCCTTCAAAAATCGAGATAATTTTTCTAATTTATCATTGACGCAGAAGGTACATTCCCAATGATGGTGAAACGGTGGTTGGAACAAGCCTGGATAAGGAACTGTTCTGATTGCGAAGAAAGCTCATTTACAACATACACAGTAGCGTGACTCCAAGACAAT